>OMDL01000202.1_pt1 | contig 40773 bp, 39 predicted proteins | sample 1674081 | NCBI WGS metagenome assembly OMDL01 (sample SAMEA103958139, study PRJEB25191) | human gut metagenome | biome: human-associated habitat [ENVO:00009003]; feature: intestine environment [ENVO:2100002]; material: feces | place: Germany | collected 2013/2015
GTGGTGGCCCATTTTTCAATGAGCGCCCTGGCCCACTTTTCAATGAGTATTTACAGTATATCCGCTGCGTCTGTCAACCTTGATGTCCTCGCAGTCGAACAGGCGCAGAAGTTTTGAGATACCTGCCGTGCCGCCGTTCTGATACTGGTTTTTGGAATCGAACATTCCTTTGAGTTCGGGATAGATGCCGATGGCACCTCGCTTATCGGAATAGGGCTGCTGACTGTCCTCATCCTTTTTATTGTTCAGATAAAGGATCTCGCTACGGCGTTCATCGGTGCAGTCATCGATTACAATAGCCTTGCAGCGCGGCTCATTTCCATCCCTTTCTTTTGCAGGTACGGCAAGATATGCCGCGAGTTCTGTCTGATAAGCCTCGTAAAGTTCGGCATCTATCTTGCGGAGCGGCGCTGAAATCAGCTTTATCGGATATGACTTGTTGCTGCCGCTTCGAGCGACGAACACAAACCACAGTACGAGTGAGTTCTTGTATTTACCCTCGTTTATTTTGATTTTCTTGCCGGTGGCCGTTGCTGCCGTGGCAAGCACCGAGCAGGTGACGAACTCTCGGGGACAATGATATATCTCGCATACCTTCTCAATATAGCGGATAACCGAGGGCGGCAACCCGTCAATGGGCAGTTCGGGGCCTCGCTTGTTAAGCGAAATTTTTCCGGGCTTTTTCAATCCGTCAAAGGCCGGTAATGCTACAGACGCAGAGTCCTGTGCATGCGTTGAATCAGGTATAGCCATTGCATCTTGATTGGTAGGCTCGTTTTTCTTGGGAGTAAAATCTTCAGCCATTGTTATTCCAGCTTTCCTTTTTCAGTTATTGCCTCCACATCGGAGCGACGATAACGGCGGTGTCCGCCAATGTCGATTTTCTTTAGGAAACCGCTCTTATCCCAACGATGAAGTGTCATCTTAGATACTTTAAGCATCTCCGACACCTCGTCGATGGTCAGCAGTTCAACGACCTTTCTTTCTGCCGTAGCGGAATTTAATGCTTGAACTACGCCGCTGACGATTTCTCCTGCGAACTCCGAGAGGTCGCCTGCATTTACTTGTAGGATTGTCCCGGGAGCTGATTTCACAAGCTCCAGTAAAATTGAATTGAGTTCTCCCATAGCTCAGCGACGGTTAATTCGGTGAGATTTCAGATAGTTGTCGAGGTCGCTGCGGAGAACGTAGATTTTGCGTCCGGTTTGCGAGAAGGGAATGACACCCTGGTCACGATAGTTTTGCCAGGTCTTTGACGAGACTCCGAGAATCTTCCGTGCTTCTTCTGAGGTGAGCCACTCGTCTGCAGGCTTCGATGTCGCACCCTGAATGTCTGCTGCTCGATGAACCACCTCCATGATTTCATCGAGAGTTTCCTGGGGAAGTACGACCATTGTCATACCTCCTTTGAGCTGATTGTTCTGAGATAACATTATATTGTAATCGTAGACAGAATTACGAAACCGCAACTTTACAGTTTACGTCCTGTTTTACGATTACAAAGTTATCCCGCACTAAATCAATGAATTGGATATGAGCCAAGCAAAGAAAAACAGTAGAATCTGCTTTCAGAATCTACTGTCAGAATTTTAAGTAAAATTTCTCGACTTTAATATGACGTATAATTCAAATTTTTTACAGGTCATCTTCTTGTCTGAAGGATTCAAATATTTCCCCATTTTTATCGCGCTTCTGCACCTGATTGATACGGAACTTGATTGCTTCCGAAATTTCTTTCCGAACATTCAATGACACCGTAGTATCATATTCCGACTCGGATACATAATGGAAAAATTTAGCCAGACGATACAAAAACAGATGACGTTGTGTTAAAGTCATATTTGTGGGCCATACTATAGCATTATATGCAAGATAGTAGAACAGACTCAAATCTGACTCATCTTCATAACTTTCTATGCTGGAATTGATGGATGCTAAGATTTCATGAAATTCATCTCCGGCACCTGCGCAGATTAAATCTGCCCATGTATAGGTTTTATCAATATTGGCTCCCGGACAAAGATATGGATCTGTATCATGGAGCATCTTCAAAGCCAAAGCAACCGCTTTCGCCAATATCTCCGTTGAAGCGGAGTTTATGGTGACTTTCTGATGTTTGAATTTGGCGGACTGAATCTGAAAATCGCCGCCTTTTGATATCAATTCATATAACGGCGTCAAATCTCGCATCGCCTTAAATCGTTGAATATCTTCCTTATATTCCGAGTCAAACGTATCGCCATGGTACCACTCTATGTCATCCCGGTACAGAAGCAAGGAATCCAGTTCCGGCATCGCGATGAAATGGCCGCCATATTTTTCGAGGACAATTTCCCTTGCAGGCGTCTTATCATCCACAAACTCATCGATAAATACCTGCTCTAACTGCAGCATCAATTCTCGTTCATCTCTGAGCACGTATTCACGAAATTTCAATATCTCAGATGATTTCTCTTCCGAGTAAAAATCAATTAAGGCATTGTGCAGGCCATTATAGCGGTGAAAAACATATTGGAAGTCATTGTTTTTCTGAAAGTCTGCGCGAGTGATACACTCACGGACTTCCTGAAATTTTTCAGCATTCAGAAACGCTTCCAATTCTATGACGGCTATCTCCGACAAACCGTCATACTCATACCCGGACGTCTCAAGTAAATCGAGGTCTAAATCAACAGCTCTAGACATACGATAAAATGCATCGCAAGTCAACGCCTTCAATTGCTCAATTATATCTTGTGGAGTTAATGTATCCCATTTTCCGACCGTCCAGTCTGCCGGAATTACGATGCCGTAGCCTTTCTTTTCTTTATTCATGATTACCAGCAGTATATTTCTGATTGGGATGGTTGCGCATCTCGGGGATAGTAAAGCAGATACGTCCCTCTTTCAACAACTGTGCAATGTATCTGGTTTTGATGTGAGCTGCATCCATCTGAAATATGGTCACTAACTCATATGCGCTATGCGGACTATAAGCACATATATCTACAATTAGTGCTTCTATTATAGTTTTGGGATTACGAGCTTTCAGATTGTAAATTCGCTCTTTAATGTCATTTGGGAGGTTAGAAAGTAACATTTGCCTATCTAATTCTTCTGGTGCTGTAACTGCATTACCAACTGAGGTTACTGCATTAGAGGGCGAGGTTACTGCATTAGCACCTGGGGTTACTGCATTGGCACCTGGGGTTACTGCATTGGCACCTAAGGTTCGTGCATTATCCTCCGAGGTTGCATTATTAGGCGTAGAGGTTGCAGCATTAGCTTCATACATCTCTAGTAATGTAGTAGATGGAGTATAATAAGTATTCCTCCCCTGCCCATTCATCTTCAATAGACCGAGATTTTCGAGCTTTTTCAGCGATGCACTCGCTTCGCGGGCTGAGACTCCTGAGATTTGGCGATAAGTAATATTGTCAATGGCACCAACCTCTCGCAGGAAAATGATTGCAGTCTTTTGAGCATCATTCAATTCTGCCAAAAGTCTGTTTGAGGCAAGCCAACGAACATCTTCCTCCGGCATGAAATGATGCAAGAGGATGCGTGTAGTAAAGGTGTTGCGACCATAATCCGAGTCAAATGTGGGCGGCATCATTCCAGCTTCTTTCATCAATCGGCGCATGGTGCTGATACCGGTACCTTTTGCCTCGGCAAGTTTAGTCTCGTGGAATATGGAGCCGATTGTTGGGTTACGCATTTCCGAGCCAGGTTCACCAAGTGTTTCTGCGGGTTTCAATGAGAAACCGGGATTGATTATTTCGATACGATTTGAATATCTGATAATCTGTATAGGCCTGTGAACTCGAAGCGACTGATGTACCAATGCGTTAACAATTGCCTCGCGCAAAGCATCTTCAGGAATACTAAGCGGGCGTCGGGCCTGCAGGCTGCCTGCCGGTATTGAGAAACCTCTTGGCAGGTCGTCGGCTACAGCATTGAACGCACGATTAACCATCAGCAACAACGGGCCTCGCATATCAATCGACTGAAAACGATTGTATGGGTCCTCAACCCATTTCGTGCCGGTAACACGGATATAGTCAACTCTGACAGCGGGCATCTCTCGCCGTAGCGACATCTGTTTACCAAATACCAACAATCCGGTATTTGTCAGTTTCCAACTACCATCCTTTGCTTTCTTGACAGCCTTGAGTGAACGTAGCATCTCAATGTCGGGCAATTTCAATTCTTCAGCATCAGGGTCGACCTTTGCCCGCAGTTCTCGATATATTCTCACTGCGTTCTCATCAAGGTCTTCCAAATCGGTATCCTCAGCGATAGCGGTGTCGAAGTTGTCTGCTTCGGTATAGAATACATGCAAATCTTCCTCTGTGCATCGCTGGTCGGTTGATCCGATTCTTCTCCAGGCACCGCGTGGCAATCCCTCGTTCTTGAAAAATAATGGTTTATTTTTGAAATCGAGTTCCGGAACCTCTACGACAATTACGCGCTTCCCTTCTATAGACTCAACCGTCACAATTGGCCTAACCGGATGATTGAACATTGATGCACACTGCGACGACAAATCCTTCTGAAGTTTGTCTGGGTCTTCAACTCCAGTTACTTCATACGGTTTTGCCGAGTCGAATGTCTCGGATACGCCTATTAAGATTGTGCCTCCATCCAAATCGGGTTCATTGGAGAATGCACAAATTGTTTCGAGCACGCTCTTATCAATTTTTGTGGTGCATTGTTTGGCCTCAATCTTGACATGCTCATCAAGTTCGTTCAGTTCATTTATATAATTAGTCGCTTTATTCATTGGTAGGTGCGGAGTGTTTGATATGCAAAGTTAGTGATAATTTGTGAATTATCGGTTGTCACTTGTTTATAGCCGCAATGACAGCCATAATTTGTTCGGGCGTCAATCCTTTGAGCAAAGCGATTGCTTGTTCTTCTTTAGACATTCCTTCTTTAACTTCGTCCGCAGACTCCTTAGGTTGCTCTTCTTCCTTCTTGGCAAAAAGATTGCAAAGGGTCGCATCAGTACGAGCTGTATTAAAACTGCCCATATATCGTTCAGTTGTGGCAAGATTGCTGTGCCCGAGAATGTCTTTGATAGCCCCACTTTCGGTTCCTGCCTCCTGCGCTATATGTGCAAAGGCATGACGGCTCATGTGCATAGTTAGATTGGTCGTGACCTCAGCCTTATCGGCAATCTTTTTCAGATACTTGTTTATAAGCGCATTCTTTGCCGACACATGACGGTAAAGTTCATGCACCAGTTCGGGTTTCATTCTGTCCTTATCGGCCAATGTAACATATTTTGCATACAGCGCGTCATTGTCGAGCAGTGGAAAGATATACTCGTCAGACTTGACGCCGTCATGATGATAATGTTTAAGAATTTCAACTGCTTGAGGCACGAGTATAAGGTCTCGGTCCTTATGGTTCTTACCCATCTGATAATGAAGGCGGCCCGATTCCGTAATATTGCGCCAGCGCAACTGAATCAAGTCAGCCGCTCTAATACCGGCGCAATAGTAGCTGAACAAGAAATAATTCTTGACATGCCAGATAAGTGAGCCTTCTTCCAACTCCAAATCGATGATGCGGTCCATCTCAGCCGGTTCCAGTTTTTCCTTTTCGGTCTTGACGCCATGATATTTGAAAACAAGGAACGGATTCTTTGAAGCGTCCATGATGCCACATTCAATGGCACGGTTGACCAATGTGCGAAATATATTGAACTGCACCTCAATTGTGTTTGGGTGGAGCAATTTGCCTTTCTCCTTTTCGTTCTCCCACTTATGGAGGAAGTTGTCGAACTTTGTTAACAGGTCAACCGTCAGGTCTTCGATTGTAATATCAGCCATACGGCGTTTTTTTCGGAATGCATCAAGTTTGTTGATGAGTCCGCAATACTTACGCCAGTTGCGCCAACTGCCCTTGTCGTAAATCATCTGAGCACGTTCTCGCGCAAACGTCATGAATGACGGCACTACAACCTCCGTGTTCATCTCACGGGCGATAGCAACAGTTGAGACTTCACCGGATTTATCCAACTCTTTATACGTTTCTTTAGCTTTAGCCAAGATGTCGGCAAGTTCAGCATTCAGCTTTTTTGCGTCGCGCACACTGCCGCGCACCCAATTCTCGCCCTTGCATTTCGCGTTGAAGTCAGAAGGACGAGATAATTCAATATTGGTTTTGATTTTCTTACGTTTCCCGTTCACGGTCACACGCAGATAGATCACATACGTTTTGTTTTTGGTCGGCTTATCATTAAGCTCGAATCGGAAGGATGCCATAATTAACAGCGCTTTTGAGGTTGAAAATCTTCGATGTGCAAATTTACAAACAATAATTTTTACGGGCAAATCTACGGGCAAATTATTTACTTTCTACCTCATTTTAGTGCCCCGTAATAACTTTAACATGTTTGTAAGGCGTTGTTATACTGTATATTTAGAATGTAATTGGAAGAAATAGGAAGAAATAATGTGAGTTCTGTTCTGGGCACTCTAAAATCCCGTAACTCATTGATTTTCAATGGTTGCGGGATTTTCATTTTGTTTTTGTCTGCAAATTGTCTGCAAAACGGAAGTCAATAACTCATTCCTCCCCCATTTTTTATTAAAAAATCCACCGTACAGGTATGATTTTGTCTGCCGCAGACAAAACTAAATGTTAAAAATGACCCTCTTGAAATTTTAACAACGGTTAAATTGTTAACGCGATTTCCCTCGCTGCTACCCTCGGAAGCATAAAGAATCCAGCGGATTTGTACCGATTTGTTTCTAAACTATCCATTGACGAACCCTCGTATGTAAAAATGTGTTTCTATTTTATATCCGAAACAAAATGAGTACATACGACCTCCCATATTATGAAAATGTGCTCTGTGAGAGAATGTCGTTTATCGAACCATTCTGCACAGATTGGGAGGCTGTGAATGTCAATCATCTCATAGAGCTTAAGGACTGCCTAGATAAAGAATGGATGAATTTTCAACGTGCCATACTCGCAGATATGCAGAGTGGCTTTTACGGTTCCTATTGCGTAAGATCCATTTATTGCACCCTCAAAAAATTTTCAAGATGGTTCTATGATTTGAAGGATATAATCTGCATGGCACTCAAACACACGATACATGAGGTCGTTCAAAAAGCTGTCATTGCCAGAGCTATTGCAAATGCCATCGAAGTTATTTGGGTACCTTTTATATGGGAAAGATACGAAGAACTGAAAAAGGAATCTCAGAGACTACCTGAGACTCTTACAGCAGATGAGCTTAGACGAGCCAAGATGCGTAATATTGACGAAGTGAACAGAGATCATGCCTTGCGCAACCTGTTTAGTGTTATCACCGGTTCCAGCACAGAAGAGAAAAATCGGAAGTATGAAATTATGAGAGAAGTCCTTACCGGAATGAAAGGCAAGACCGTTGCTACCTATATTCAGGCAGCCAAGGAATTGGACTGGCTTTCTGATATTCCCGAATTTTCGGCAATGAAGATGTTCTGGGGTGTGGAGGGTTCTCATGGAGCCGTAAGCAAGATGTTCAACAAGGTTGGAGGAAGCCTTATCCCGGAAGAAAATATTGAGAACGCCAGAAAAGAGCTATTAAGTAAATTGCCTGAATAGCAGCACATTACATACAAGTAAAATTTAGTAAAAAGTAAAACTCGGTGTATTTTACCAAGTTTTACTTTTCTTTTCTATATGAGGGTATTGTCAGTCCTAAATTTGCGACAGAAAATTATAAATAAAGTCGCATATGAAAAAGAATCTATACGATCGGACTGTTGAAGAACTCCGGATGAGCATCGAGAACATCTGGGAGAAGATTAACGTCCAGCCCAAGGAGGATATGCCTCCTATTGTGATTCCTGTCACCGTAGAGATGCTTAGTGAGCTTACCGACCGCACAGTCATTCGAACTCTTGATGCGTTGTCCCATCTTCTGGCAAGATTTGGCGAGATACCGTCGCTGTCACGCTCATCCGCGGCGAAAATGCTCAAGAAAAGCACCAAGACCTTACGGGAATGGGAAGAGAAAGGTACGCTTGTACCGGTATATATAGAAGGCAGTCCATATTACCGCCTTAGTGATATAGAGGGACTCAATATAAAGAAAGGGGGGTAATATGAACGACAATCTCTTATATCCTAAGTCATTTGTTAGAGATAGCAGAGGGCCAAAGTTTCAGCTCGAAGCCGGCTACTCTCGTGAAGAAGTCGACATCCCAGCTCATTGTGCCACTTTCGGGGAAATCCTCGAAAGCAACAGTGAGTATACCACTGCAACGAGTTTGACGAATATCAATTCAGACAAATCGAATACACTACGGTGCCCGCTGACTGAAAGTTCAAGAATAAGCGGCAGTGACATAATCAAACAGACATACTCTATGAATCATTTAGAGGGTTTCCTGCGGATGCCACTGTCACTTTTCGAGATGGCTGACAGAATAAAAGTTATACCCAGTCCTCGGAAAAGGCTCTTTCACCAACTCGTTACAACAACGGGATTGTCTCCAAACACTGTCAAAATGATATTGTGTCCTACAACCTCCGGCATATATCCCAAGAAGCGTATCCGCCATAAAATTGCCGAGTTTATGGGAATGGATGTCAACCAGTTGTTTCCTGCAGACCGAACGCAGACCGGGTCAATAGTAGATGTCTATCTTCGCCTTTCTCCGAATGGTATTGAATTTCAAAATTTCATATTCCTGCTCTCTTTAGCCACGCATTCAAAGCAAAAGACAGTCAGGAAATGGTTGAAAGCTCGAAAGGTTCCGATGCAAGGTGCCAGGATTGCAATCGCTCAAGTCATAGGTGTGTCTATTTCTCAACTCTTTCCTCTCGAAGAGGGATAAAAAGTACACCCATATGACAAAGACGACCTTACGCCCGGAGAAATATTATTCTGTATCAGAGCTGTCAAAGGTGCTTGGGATTGCGCCATATGACATGCTCACTTTAATAAATAATAGCGGAATACTCTACGAATTAAAAGACGGTCATGCCGCCTATAAAGGTTCGGATATTCAGCCATTGATAGAATCAAAGCGATGTATAACTCAGGATACATTCCTTTCTACCGGGATGAGTTAGATGACTGGCTCATTCAGGATCCACAACGGTTTATGTGGTGGATATGGATAAGGTGCCGCGCTGCGTACAAACCATGTATGCAGTGTGTGGGACAGGCTCGTGTTGAGGTCAATCTTCAATTCGGAGAGTTAGCTGTCACTAAAACTTATCTGAAGAATGTATGGGGCGTAAATATAAAGACCGTTGACCGCTTTTTGAAGCAAATGGTTAAAGATGGACGCATATCATGTCGTGATGAGAAAGGAATCCTGATTATCCGTGTTACCAAAGATGAGCTCATAACCGTACCATCCGGCAGGGTCAAAGAAACGGATACCGGGAAGGAAAGTCAAATGCAGATTCTGACGGATGATGATTTGACAGATGAGACGGACGGTGAAATGAGTGCCGAATTACCCAGTGAAATGCCCGACGAGATACATGATGAAATGGCAGTTCAAATGCCACCAATTATAAGAAATATAGAAAATAATAATTTCAAAAAAACTGATATTGATTTATCCGCACGAGAGAAAGATTTTTTTGAAGAATTAAAAAAATCAGATCTCACTCTTGAACAAATGACTTATAGTCTGAAACCTGAAAATGGTCAAGAAGGTTTGTTGCTTCTTCTGGATGAATTTATCAACCAGTGTTTGGGGACCGACGACTTCCACAATACCTTTTCCGAGTTTAAGAGACATTTCATGAATTGGGCAAGGAAAGAAATTCGATCGAGAAAAATTGATGACAAAAAACATACTCAAAATGGAAAGAAAGAAAAAGAACCCCGGGCTGAATCCGGAGCATCCCGACGCCGAGGTGCTGAGGTTAGCGCGCGCTCTGCCGCAGACTATGAAAAGCCGTTTACATTTGAACCTGAGGCCAGAGACTATTGAAGAATCACTGATATACTGCCTCAATTCTTTGGGCTGTGAGAGAGGTGAAGAACTGATAGACAACACCGGGTATCACTGTATGCTCAGAGCGATAAGCGATGAGTTGGTAAACAATCGGGCTAAATGCGGGCTTTTGTTCACCGGCAGCTACGGTACAGGAAAGACTACCATTATGCTTGGACTCCGCAAGCTCTTTGGTTTACTCAAGGAGGCTCCTTCTGCCTGGGCATATCAGGAGATTAACTCTCTGGACAACGCTTATATCCGGGCCGAAGATTTCCGCTACCCTATCGCCTCATACGAAAAGTTCTGCGAAGCCGCAGCAACGCCCATCCTATTCCTTGACAATCTCGGAATAGAATCGGATACGCCCGGTGATGACCTTGCGGTCACACTCATCAAAAATCTCATACGACTGCGCTATGATATGCGTATGTTTACGTTGATTGCCACGCCATTCGACGCACGAAGCATACGAGAAGTATATGGGAATCAAATCGCTTCAATCATAACTAACAGTTATTCAATCATTGAACTGGATTGGATGCCGTTTAGAAAAAACTCCTGACTATGAAATCATCAGGCACGCTATCTGTAGGGGATATTCTCGGTGAATTTGGTATATCCGAATCTCAACTAAGCGACCAGGTTGCCAACGTAAAGGCAATGCAGAAGCTTTCTCCATGTTTCCGTTTTGACATGGACCCGAAAGAAGCTTTTCTGCTGCTTTACCAGTTCTATCAGGAACAAGTCCAAGGAAGGTACATTGACTTCATCAGTGATGTCTATACTCAGGATGTTGTCGCTAAGGTGGCGAAGCATCTTACCAAACCGTATCCTGAATCGGGCATCATGCTATGTGGCGTTCCCGGCAATGGCAAAACTACTCTTGCTAAAGCACTTATAGAGATGGCAAAGTATCTAAACAGAAAAGACAAGTTCCGTTTTATGGGCGAATATTTCAAATTCGGTACTCGTTTCATTACAGCTACGGAAGTATGCGAGTATTATAAGAATCAGGAAGATGACAAAATTCTAACACTCAAAGGAATACCATTCCTTGTCATCGACGATCTTGGAGAGGAACCATGTGAAGTTCTGTCTTTCGGGACTCCAGCACATCCAGTGCGCCGCCTCATAGAGAAGAGGTATGAAACTATGGGGTTTACTGTTATCACAACCAATTTGGTGTCGGATGACTTGTTCAAGCAATATGGCTGGCGTGTCTTTGACCGAATACAGGAAATGTATACGAAAATAGTTCACCAATCACCATCATACAGAAAATGAAGTTCATAAACCTGAAACTATTCCGAAAGGAACACGGGCTGACCCAGCAGCACCTCGCGGAGGTACTGCAATTGCCTCAGAGCACCATTTCCTATCTGGAGAATGGTTTACAAGAGGCAACGGATCATTTGTTGAATCGTATAAAAGGAGCCTTAAAAATAGATGACATTGATGGCTACATCTATGAAAGAAAGACTTTTAATGATTCGGAAAGATTATTCCTTGCCAAAAAGAAAGAAAAAACCGCAATCTTTGACATGGACTGGAATGAATTGCAACCTGTTGAAGAAATCGAGGGCTTTCAAATTGTGTGTAAAACAGGACAAATCAGCATTGCCAAAGATGGGACGCTGCTGATAGACCGCAACATCGGGATAGGCTATCGTCTAAATCGCTATATTATCCGTCCGGATAAATTCGACAATCCGAATCTTCTTCTGGCAATATCATCAAGAGATTGGTTTGACTACGATATTTTCGAAGACTTCAAGACTGCCTATTATATCGGATGCCGTATAGCAGGAGTGTTACCCACGGAACAGCTAAAAGTGAAAGTTCAGACCTAAAAATAATAAGACAATGCTTCAAAAACGAGTGGCAGCGAGAAGTCGTGAGATTTCTCGCTGTCGATGGTTGTGGGTTTCGGGTCAGACCTCTTGAAATTCGTGGAGGTAGATGTTGGCGTCGGGGTATTCTTCCGACCATGCGGAGTTGAGGGCGGTGATGTCGTCTGCCGTGATGATGTTGGTGTCTGTGATGCGCTCGATGTAGCGGAAAGCGTCATCTATGTTTGTGAAGTATTCGTGAATGTATTCTTCCTTGGGGGTGCAGATGTCAAGGTAATAGTTGTCGGGGAACCACCCTTTGTCGGGATTGTCTCTCTTGAGATATACTTCGCAGCCTGGTTCTTCGCCCATGAAGTAGGCTGTGAGTGTTTTGAACTTGCCGCAGATGAAGTCCCATGCCTCGTAAAGTGGCTCCCATGCGCTTTCAAGGTGGAAGCTGATGCAGTCGCCCTCGTTTTCAAGGTCATCCCACCAGCCTCTTACATAAAGACCTTCGGGAATTTTCTCGTTGAGTGCTTCAACGATATGTCCGACCCAGTTTCCGTTCTCTTTCTCCTTTTCAAGACGGGTCATAAGCTCATAGAGAGCATTGATTTCCGATGCTTCGCCTGTAATGCGGTAGGTGCTGTCGCAGTAATTTGCCATTGTGCTGATGTTTAAGAAGTTGTTGTTTATTCCCTCGAAAATAAAGCGATATGATACATTATTGACTATCACCAGTTTATTTACACAAACTTAGCAATAGGTAACAGTCAGGTAACAAATAAAAATTATATTTGTAGGGCTAGAATGGAGGTCAAAAGAGAATGAAAGGGATAGACAAAAGTATGTTCATGGTTTCATGGCTATGACAGGCACTCGATTCCTTTTGACTTTGCAAAGAAAACAAATATTGATGAATTGTCCAAACATTAAGGAACGGATTACATTCGGAATACGCTGTTTATCGCTTGATGTGGATTGATCTTTCAGTTTCTTGGAACTTCGATTTATCACAATATTAGAGGTTGCGTTAGTACAACATTGTAATTCAAATCTACAACCTAACGACAATCTCCAAAAGGTGTACTTCTGAAAATGCTTCCATTGTTGTATAATTTTCAATAAAGAACTATAGGTATAGGCGGATGATGCGCCCCAATTAATCATCTGTGGATAAACGTATTGGAGGGTTGTGCATGAGTCGCCGAATGAGCACATCGAAAATCGTATCCATATTGTTGCGGCGATTAAACCTGAAATGATACTCATCGAGATACCCTTGAATCCTTTCTTTCGAGCCATGATGATGTATGCCTCTGAGCCAACCTTTGATGTTCATTATATGAATATGCATCTGAGGAAATGCATTTCCGTTTTCAGATTTGCGCTGTTCAATATGGTATAAGTCCATCAACGGCCGATAGCCTTTCCATTCGTCAGTGACGACTTTCGCTTTCTTTGAAATGTATTTCTCGAAGAACGGCCTGAACGACTTTGCAGATGCATCATCTATAACCTGCGCGTAGGCTCTTCCAACACCGTCTGTGACGATTTCCAATGCCACAACTACAAGCTTCTTGTCTGATTCTGAGGAACGTCCAACAACGCCCTCCTCTTCGCCACCGATATAAAATTCATCAACATGTACAGTCCCCTCAAGTGGATGTTGACCGGAACTCTTCATGGCCTGTTGGAGTTTCCATTTGAATTCCCAGACCGTTTTCTGACGCAGCTCGTATTCTTCCGCCAGTTCCATGGACGACATCCCCTTTTTCTTTGTAGCAATCTTAAAGGCGATATGGAATGCGTAAACCGGGGAGAGTTTCATGCGGTCAAGCATCGTGCCGGAAGTCACACTCTCGTCACGTTTGCATTTGTTGCAGCGACGTGAATATGGCGTTCTGCCTTTATGATATGTCGTATGGCCACATCGAGGGCAGACAAAGCTCTCATCCGGCCATTTAATCTCTGAAAGATACTTCAGACAGTCCTCGTCGCTCTTGAATCTGTCATAGAACTTAATGGAATTCACACCTTTGAAGATTTCGCGTTGTTTCATGCTACAAATGTAGAGATTATCTCTGAATTGGGCGCATTATCCGCCTATACCTAAAGAACTATTACCAAAATCGAGACCACCAATGGCACATTTGATAGGAGCCTTTACTCAGAATGATACTATACATCATGCGCGCGTGCATGATTTGGGTTGATTGGCTAGTACTAAGGAAAAATTTACAACGCCGGTCTGAAACAAGGATGATCCAGCCCCTCAATAAAAGAGAATACGCTATCAACAACCTCGCGTGTGTATTCACAATATGACAAAGAAGTATGTGGCTCCAACTGTTCGGCTATTTTTGCTCTTGAAAATTTCCATTCATCAAAAGCAGCTTTTATCTCATTCCGCATTGGATTGTAATAATATGGATCCGAAGAAGAATGAAATTTCCTGAATAAATCTTGAAACTCAGATTCACCCCTGATAGAGTCAGCTTTAGCTTCGCCGACCGAGTAAATTAGTTTATCGTTTAGTATTTCACGCTCTTTTTCAAGGCTTGCCCTTCTGAAATCAAGCCATTCAGTTATGATGCCGTTCTTCTCTTCCGGTACAGCCCGATAAGTTTCAGCGGAATACAATTCGTCAAGATAATAGGCCATGGCTTCAATGAGATTGTGCCATGCCACATATTCTTTGTCCATCCATTCATTATCCGTCACACTGTTCAAAACAGTATCGTATGCGAGGGATGTTCGGATGCATGAAATAAGCCTAAGGTAGTCCGTCCATGTGTTTATGTCGGATTGAGAGCCACTGTCGGTTATTGTTTCACTCAACTTCGCTACCTCATCCAAAGCTCTGTTTATATTGCCTTTGTAATAGGAATCTCTGCTGACTATTTCACGGATTGCCCGGGCATAGTTCAGGTCATTTATCGGAGAACTTTCTTCTCCACTTAACTCCAACATCTGTATCAGCAGTCGGTAAGCGTGAGGATTCTCCTTACGCATAGTTTTCTGATATGGATTGTCTATGTCCAATTCAGGATTCCGGGCACGTTCAATAAATTCGGCAACAGAGGTTTCACCCTCGGCAAAATGAGGTTCGATATGTGCATCGGCGAAATACACACCACGATATTCACCAGGCAGATACAGCGTTGCGAAATATCGACCTTCCGGATTAATCAGCTTAAACGATTTATCGTCAATTTTCTCCAGTTCAGCTACTTCAAGATTGTCCGGATTGACTACAAATACGCGCTTTCGCAAATCATAGACTCCGTAGCGTTGATCAGCCTTCATACATCCATATTTATCGGGAGAGTTCGTAGCTATATAACGTCCACATCTGTCAACTGGCTTTAATTCATCATACACAGAAGGCAAGATTATTCCATAGCGGTCGCGCAGGCCATACTTTCGTCCGCAGAAATAGGGTTTGTCGGGTTCGGCTATCTCCACATATTTTTCCACAACATAGACGCCGTTTCTCACTGACAGATTCGTTACATACATCCTTGTATATTCGGCATCGGTTACGACGTATGGGTTTAGTCCCAAAATAGCGGGTATAATCATAATTGGTATTGATGTTACCAATAACAGAGGATATAGCCATTTATGAGTTTTACATACTATTACAACGCCCGAATATGCAATCAGTCCAAAAGCAATTATGAACAATATTACCGTTTCTGTTTCGCCATTATGCAGTGTGAGCCAATAACATAAACCCGCTGCAGAGAGAGCCACACAAATTCGTGTAAGTACGACTCCGGCATTCATACTTCGAGTCAACATTATATAAAACAATGCCGGTAATGTCAGCACCCCGACCAATTTAAGAGAGGAAATGTCTTTCAGCCCTATTGTAACCGCAAACAGCATGAACACAGCATACGCCAGATACCATCGAATCTCTTTCTGATTGATAAGCGTTTGAATCAAGGAACGCCCCTTACGTTCATATATACACCAGTATAACACAGGAAGCAAAGATATTACAAGTCCAAGAAGAATACCGCCGACAGAACCTTCGTCAAACATGACCCATGAACACAAGCCCGTGACTGGTAGAAGGTAAATCCATATCCATTTGCGTTTCCACTGTATCTCGCCTATGTTGTGAAGCCGGATCCCGACAACTATCGGTAAGACCGCAAGCCAAATAAACCATAGTGCGGAAATAGAGCCGATCCAGGCTTTCATCTCCCATTCGAACGGTTCGGAGAATATGTCAACCATCAACTTTGACTGTCCCACGGCACAGAAGAAGTTATAGAACATCCTCTCGAACGGTCTGCTGAAATTATCGACACACGTATATGCAATCAAAAAGCCGATAGCCGATACCAAAGTCCATGGTGACTTGCGGTACATTTCAAAGCTCAATGCTATTCTGACAAGAATCAATAACATCAGACCGGAACTTGAATACCGGCTAAAAAAGAAAGCCCAGATACTTACGAGAATCAAGTCGATGATAAACATCTTCTTGCCATAGAGATAACGCTTCATATTATTGGTAGATTTGTTTTTACTCTGATTTGCAAATACTGATTAGCCTTTTGGCTTCTTGTGTCATATAAGGCCTGAGCCGTTCATAGGGCACGATAAAGTGAAATGCTCCCGCCGCCCAACAGTCTATCTCGTAGGGTTGAAACGAGAATACCACACCGGAGTCTGTCAATGCGCCATCGGGAAGTTCAAATTTGACCTCCCGGTCGGGTTCTTCCCATTCCGTGCCTTCAAGAATTGGATTCGGAGACTGCCATCCGACAATCCGGTTCTCTATATCTCCCGGTCCTTCTATTCCATCATTCCATGCAAGATAGTGTGAGTCTTTCGCCATGACAACAAACAACTCCTTTTTTACATTGTCGAGAGATTTAGCTTTAAAAATATCTTTGTTCGTCAGTTCCTTCCCGCGCTTAATATCTAACGTGTGAAATGTCTCCGTGTACATTCCATGGCCTGTTCCTATTCGCTCATATTCATACTTCGCATAAGTCACAAACTTCTTATTTGCAATATGGGAACTGAGTGCTAATACAGAACCACTCGAACCCATGTCTAATTCTCCTCCTCTAATCCAGTTCTCAAATGTTTTATGAGCCATAAAATCTGACAGACATTGTATGTCGTTGGCATTTCCCGTATATACGGGCCTATAATTCTTTGTCGGATTGAACCCTGCATAGAAAGCCGATAGCCCCGGAACTTTTGCCTTTTCGCTCTCGGATATTCCGGTCAAATTGCAAATGAACCGATTAATCGCCTCTCTATTTTCAATACAACTGTCTGGGTAATCTACTGTAAAAGTAAATTCTCCCATATACTCCATGGTATCCCGTTCAAAGAGGGTTGTCTCCTCGAAGACAATGGTATCAAGGCATTTCTCATAATTTCTTTGGAAACGAAGAAATCCTTTGATCGGTTGCATAAAGGTTCTTATCTTTGCTACGGCATTTGGGTCTCTGATGTCAACAATAAGATTCCTTGTTACAAGACTCAGTTTCAAGGTCGAAGGTCCAACTGAGTCATATGTGAACATCCGGTCATCGCCTACATGAATAGTATCATAATACCATCCGCCCCACATTGACACGTCACCACTATATCCAAAGGAATGTCCCCCTGCACACATGATTGTATCTATCCACAATTTTTCAGGATCATCGGTGTCTGTTTCAGTGTTCTCTGATGTGATTTCAGATGACTGAAGAGACAAAGAAGAATCGAACCAATCCCAATCTATAAAACTGAGAATTGCCATGGCCATAAAAGAGCCAATTGCGATGAATACTAATTTTCTCATTGATTGATGAAGAATTATGATTGATGTGTAATGGTTTACTGATCCAAATTCCTGTCCGCATGGTCGTGATAGAACGAAGCATTTATAAACAACACGACTTTGCCAAAACGAAGGCATTCAGCAAGAGCCTCGTAAGTCTAAGAATCTTCATAGTTCTTATGAGTCCCGATGAAAAAGAATTTCCTTTTACTCAACTTAATCAATGCTACTCAGTCGTTGATTTTCTCTCCTTTTGCGTTGACCATTATGCACTCGTATGCTTCATGGATGTGGCACTGATATACTCCGGGAGTTACAACCTCGATATTCTCGTATAGTGGTGGAGTTACGGGTCTTCCGTCTTTTGTCATGAGACCATAGAAATTTTTAGCAGAATATTTCAGCATATTGTTGTCAACCGCCTGCTTTTGATTTCCTTCTTTATCGAACTCGTTGATGTAGTAGGTGAGCTGATAAACCTCGTCAAATACAAATTCGTCGATGAGTGAACCCGCATAATCATAACGGCTCTGCGAGTGGTCGGCTTTCGCAACAGTTATACCGTTGTCGGTATGAATCCATACGTTCCCATACTCCATCGGAATCACGAACTGTCCGTTTGTGCCGATGACGCCCCATTTATTGTTGTCCATGGCGTACCACATATTCCTTGCCCCGATATGGATGTCCTCATGTTCCGGGAGGATTGCCCAGTTGCCGTTTTTGTCAAGGAGTCCGTATTTGTCATTCACCGGAATCGCGGCATAGTTGCCATGATAGACGTAGCGGTCATACCCGCGCTTTCGTACAAACTTGCAATTGTGTATCTGCTTGCCGGAATGGTCTATGAAATAGACCGAATCACCCTCGCATACACCGGCGACACCGTCGGTGAACGACCATGCGGCATCGTATTTGAAAGGGATTACAGTCTCGGCGGTATATCGATTCACGAATCCTCTCTTGCCACCCTTTGCCACGATTATCAGACTGTCGCCGTCTTCGGGAACTGCTATCCAGTCTATTCCCTTGAGTACCTTATCTTTTGTGCGTGAGTCGTAGATATAGGATTTCCCCTCATTATGCCCGTTGTTGCGATACCTGAAGTTCGGGCTGAGATCCGGGTCATATCGGTCCTCCCACGAATACCTGTAATCGCTGCGTCTTACGAACTCGTCATAGAAAGCATAACCTAGCATACAGGTGAAAGCAAGAATGCAGATGGTGATTGTTGCCCAGATGACGCGCCAGAAGGGAGTCTTGTTCTTCCACGAGAAGATGTTGCAGACGAACTGCCAGATGCCTCCGAAGAATACGGAGAACCACATTCTGAATGAGATTTTCTTTTTCATGATTGGTGAAGTTTGTTTATGATAAGGAAACTTATTGTAGTGCAGATTCTATCATCTTCACCCCAAAATCATGTAAAAAAAAGAGCCTGACAGCAAAAATCAGCCCTTCTTTAGTGGACTTTAGTGGATATTACGGTAAAAGACTGACATTTATAGCTCAAGTCTCACCGAAATTGATTAACTTTGTACTTTAAACCAACATTTGTATCCATTTGAAGAAATGACAATAACGGACATCATAACTCATGTATGCAGCCGCATTGGTACGGCTGTTGACACTTTCATTGTCTGCAATGGAAAAACCGGGCTTGCCGACTACATGAATGAGACTCAGGTCTACTGGCCAGAGTGGCTTCGCTGGGGTAACGGAGAATGGGGCACACTCGGTAATCTTGCTATCAACAGCCTTATCACAGGTGTAGTAGTAGTTTTTTTACTGGTGTGCATCAGGCGGATAAGTAAGTGCATCCCCTCGTCTGTAAGGGATATTAGTCTAAAATGGTCATTCATATTTGTTTGGTTTTTGGGGTTTCTGGTCTATGATGTGGGCATGTGCACAGGGCAATATATATCCCTTCTAACCAATGCTCCAATGGCGATTCTCTATGCCTTCAAAATCTTCCTTTTCGACAGTGATGTGAGCGAAATTCACGAGGCGTTCCACGAAAGTTGGGTGTATTCTATGTTTTTCGCGCTTGTACATTTCTTTGCAGCAATTATAAGTACACTGTTCTTAATCAAATATTTTGGATATAACATTTTGTCAAGAGGCAGAATGTGGTTTGCGTCTAGAACGTGTGCTAAAACTGTCAGTGAGACATACGTCTTTTGGGGATTCAATGACCAGACAAAGAATTTGATAGAAAGCATCCAAAAACATTATACAGAAGTAGGAAAAAATGATTACCGGATAGTTATTGTGCGAACCGGAAACGGGAATGATGATGACAAACCCGAGGAAAGGACCGGCTTTGCGAGGATTTTTGATTTCTTGGCCATGCCAACCTCGGATTTGGAGAAACTTGAAAATCTCGGATGTCTTTGCACGGGTTCCTGTACAGATTTGCAGGGAATCAATGCAGATAATAAAGATGAAAACATCATCGGCAAGACCCTTCGGTTGAAGAATCTTAAGAAACTGTTGGGTGTGCTCACCTCCGAGAAGATTCACATGCTTTTTCTTAATGATGAAGAAAAAGGAAATATCCACGACGTCGCTCTCTTGCTCAATGACTCAACGATAAAAACCTTTGTAAAAGAGGATCCGACTCAGAAGCGCGAGGTTATTTTCTACTGCCTTGCGCGATTCAACAGTGTCCACCGTGTTATAGAAGATCAAAATCCTTCAAACCAAATAAAGGTTAAAGTTGTGGATTCCTCGCATTTAAATGTGGAAATACTGAAAGAAAAACAAAAAGGAGAACTTCTACCTGTTAATTATGTAAAAATTGACGAAGATGCCACAGTTTCGACTCCATTCAATGCGTTAGTTATAGGTTTTAGTGAAGTGGGGCAAGACTCTGTCAGATTTCTGTATGAGTTTGGAGCTTTTGTGAAAAAAGGAAGCACTGATGACATAGCGAAGCGATCTGATTTTCATTTGGATGTGGTAGACAAAAATATGTCTGACCTTGCGGGCGTTTTCGTTGCGAATGCGCCTTCAATCAAACCTTCTATGACATTTATTGAACATGGAGAAAATCCCCAGTCCCTTATCGAACTGCATCAAATGGATTGCCGTAGCATCCAATTCTATCAGAAACTTACCGGCGAATGGAACCAAGAGCCCCAAAGTGGATGGATTCAAAAACTAAATTATATTGTAATTGCAACTGAAGATGATGAACTTAACATATCGTTAGGTGTCAGAATCTTCAAAGCTGCCACACGATATCGCAAAGATATGGAGAGGCTCTGTATACTGGTTCGTGCCCATAATGACGATGACGGCCATATTCGCCGCGTAGCTGATCATTATAATAGACTTTGGGCTGCTTATGAAATAGCCCCCGAGGATAAGAAAGGCAAGCGAATACACCAATCAAAGATAAAAAAGACCGATTTGTTGAATAGTCCTGTAATTCACATATTCGGACTTGACAAGGAAGTCTTTACTTATGATAACATCATAGCTGATGTAATGGAGCAGAAAGCCCGAAAATATGCTGATCGTTACGCCAAGACGACTAATCCGGACTATGTAATAGAGAAGAGTGCATTTGATGATACATTTGAGGATATTATGCAACTCAAAGGGGAGTGTAAAGGATATTTCCCCACCTATTTCGGGATGATGCTCTTGAGACGCACTCGGTCGCAAGATATGGCTAACAGTATGCATGAAACGACTAAAAGAATCTTGATAGAGCAAGCTCTTAAGAGATGTCATCTCGAAAAATTTGAGTTCTCGAAATTGACCAGAACTCCCAATACCACGACCTATATATGGCCACGTGGCGAGAAAGTCATTGATTTGATTAATCGAATTGCGATCACGATTGCTCAGACAGAACATCTAAGATGGAATGCTTCACATGAAATTCTTGGATACATCCCTGATGATGAAAAAGATGAAGTCAGGTATACGCACAACTGCCTTAAAGATTGGGAAGACTTGTCTGAAGAAGTCCGAAGCTATGATTGCAATGTATCAGATTTCATATTGGGTATAAAATTCATGCATGACTGACCGAGAGATAATACAAGGGCTGATTGCGCGTGACAATCGTGTCACAGAGCAATTCTTCTATGTCAAGTGCCGTCCGCTCTTGACCGCGATAATGCGTCTTGTGTTCAGTTATCCGGTCGAGTACGATGAGATGGTAAGTGAACTGTATGACTACCTGATGGCGGATGATTGCATTAAACTTCGTCAGTTCCAATATCGTAGTACGGTTTATCAGTGGATGAAAATTGTGGCAACACGCTTCTTCATCCGTCATCGTAACACAATGATAGAAAACACATCAAAAGAGCCTCCTTATGAATATGAGAACGGCGATGAAGTCATTGATACTGTAAACATAATCAGCGATAAGATGGATGTCGCAAAACTGCTTCAGCTCATGGAGAACCAGCGATATGCAGATACAATCCGAAATCTTATACTTGATGATAAGCAACCGGAACAATATGCTCTGGAACTCGGGGTGACAGTTGACAATCTTTACAACATAAAAAAACGTGCAATGGCCGCTCTCACACGCATTGCCATAAAATACTACGGCTATGGACGATAAGCATAACAACATATCCGACGAACTTCTCGCCGCTTTTCTTGATGGCAATGTCAATGCTGATGAGGCGAATCAGGTTCTGTCCGCGATTGACTCAGACAAGGAGTTGGCAGAAATCATGTCTCTATCTGATGCGATTGATTTAGAAACGCAAAACGAAGAGCACAGAATCATTCCGATGTGGGCGCTTGCTGCTGCAAATCCGGATAATCTATGTTCCTTTGAGTGCGAGGCATTCATACTCCAACATCTTGATTTTGACATAGACCACTGGTCTCTTCTTGAAACAGCGAAAGCCAACAATTGGGTAAGGGAAAAAGGTACGCCATTGCATCACGTAGGACGACTGCTTGAATTGAAAGGCCTGCACGTTGACCGAAAATATGATGCCACCCTCCAAGACCTTGATGAGGCTCTTGAAAAATACAAAGAGGTTATTGCTATCGTAGATAAGAAAATCTTAGATAAATCTGAGGATAGCAAACATCCACTTTTCCATGCTATTTATATCACAAGCGTACAGGAAGACGGTGCCGTTATGTATCTTAATCTTGACACGATGCTTGAAGATATCATAGAGAAAGTCGATTTTCTAAAAGCATGGAAGTGTTCCGGCAACTATATGGTGTCAGCAACAAAATCGCTCAATGGATATAATCCACAACCCATCAATGTGGAAGACATATCTCTCGATGCAAACCTGGAGGATTTGACAGAGGCTATAGCCGAGAATGTACACGACATTTGGGCTCGCGCCCGTATGGACGAAGACTGGACTTACGGACCTGTTCGCGATGATGCGAAGAAACAGCACCCCGACCTTGTTCCCTATGCCCAACTTCCCGAAAGCGAAAAAGAATACGACCGCCTCATGGCGATGAACACTCTCCGTCTCGTCCGTCGCCTCGGGTATGACATTCATAAATCTAATCAGAATTGAACCATGGCAAAATACGATATATTTATCAGTTACAGGCGTGAAGGCGGATACGATACAGCAAAGCATTTGTACGACCTACTTTCAAGAGACGGCTATAAAGTCAGTTTCGATATTGACACCTTAAGAAATGGAGATTTTGACAGTTCTTTACTTGAACGCATAGCAGAATGTAAAGATTTTATTCTCCTTGTCGATGCCCATGCTTTCGATCGGACATTAAACCCTCATTTTAATCCTCAAAATGATTGGTTGCGTCAAGAACTCGCATATGCCCTTAAGCAGAGGAAAAACATCATACCAATTTTTTTAAAAGGAGTTAATGGATTCCCTAATAATCTTCCTCCAGACATTAAAGGAGTATCAAAGAAGAATGGGCCTGAATACAATCGCTACTATTTCAATGATTTTTATAATCGCCTTAAACAGAATTTCTTGATAAGTAAGAAATCCAAATTTAACAAGAGCATTCTAATTGTTGGAATTATAGTCATTATGATTCTTTGTTCAATAGGATTCATCTATACTCAAATTTCTAATAGTAACGACATTTCAACCATATCCGAAAATGTAGTTGATGGTCATGAGTATGTAGATCTCGGATTAAGTGTAAAATGGGCTAGTACCAATCTTGGAGCTTCATATAATTTTGAATTAGGGGATTGTTACGCATGGGGAAGTTTAGAGAAATTTACGACGGAAGAACAATCAAAACACACATTTCATAAGATGTATAATATAATTTCAGGGCATCTTGACAGGGATGTAGCTATGAATGAATGGGGAACTTCATGGCGAATACCAACAAAAAAAGAATGTGAAGAATTGCTAAATAAATGTGATTGGATTTGGACAAATATTAATAACACAAATGGATATAAAGTTTTGGGAATTAATGGCAATTGGATTTTTTTGCCAGCTACTGGCATGGTGGGTGAAAATCTACAAGATGTATCATTGCAGGGGCTTTTCGGAGGGTATTGGACAGGAACTGGTAATGAAGACAATCTGGCTTCAGAGCTGACATTAGGAGGCGGCGGTGGGTTTCTTTTTGGCGATGGAATACATGAAATAGGATGCGATAAACGCTATGCCGGTAGATATATTCGCCCTGTCACCGATAATTAATGGAGCACTTCCAAAAATTAAGCATCTAAAGACTCATGGATAAACAGCATGATAAAGGAATATGGATTTTCTTATCTCATTCCAATGAAGATTACGACAAGGTTCGGAAAGTCCGTAATATGTTGGAAGAGCAAGAGCTACGCCCAATCATGTTTTTTTTGAAATGTCTTAATGATGATGATGAGATTGATGAGCTAATTAAACGAGAAATCGATTGTAGAACACGTTTTATACTTTGTGATAGTGAAAATGCGCGAAAGTCCAAATGGGTTCAACGCGAAATTGAATATATTAAAAGTCAACAGAAACCATACGACGTAATTGATCTTTCAAAAAATGAAAGCGAGATATTGTCTCAATTAAAAGAAGTTAGGCGCAGATCTAAGCTTTTCATCTCTTATTCAAGAAAAGACCATGCTTTAGCTTCGTTTATTTATAAACGGTTGTCAAAATATGACTATGATGTTTTTATTGATTATGATGATTTAGCAATAGGTGAAAATTACTCTCATCGTATCCAAGATGAAATTAAATCCTCTGTTGAAAACGGTTATATCTTAGCATTACTCACCAAAGACGGATTACAGTCCCAATGGGTTAATCGAGAAATTCAGTTAGCACGGGAATATGATAAAACTCATGAATCGCAAACGAGGAGTGTTGTTCCTATTGTTATTGGAGATAATATACCTGATAATTTCATAGATTTACGATGTATTCATTTCCCATCTGATACAAATGATTTGCCAAATATGATTGTCGACGCCATTCTCAAAAGAATTCTTAACCCAGGTGAAATTCTTACTTATTATAGGAATTTCAAGAATGGGATAAATCACAATAAGGATATAAATGAAGTTGAACGATTAGGAAATCTATTTTATAAGTTTGCTGTTGAGAGAGACAATGCTAATACTCCATCAGGCGCAATATGTTTAGGCATATGTTATGAAGAAGGTATTGGCGTTGAAAAAGATTTATGGAAAGCATATTTACAATACTCAGACCCAGTCTCTACTGATGGTTGTGCAAGAGAAATGGCCAAACGAGTCTATAAAGAGTTGCATCCTGAGCATTTTGTAAATACTCCCAAAAAATCTAACATAAAAAAGTATTTAAATAAAATAAAAAAACTTTTCAAATAGTATAATAACCTTTCATTTACTACTATAATAAAGACAATCAAGACTAATAATAAATGACCGAACTATATTTAAAAATATTGGCAGCGATTGCTCCGACGGTCGTGTTGGCCGTCATCATGATTCGGAAGGACAAGCGACCGGAACCCATTGGCTGGCTTTTGACTGCTGTCGGATTGGGTATCCTTGTCGGCCCGGCAGTCCTTTTACTCTCCCATTTAGGTTGGCCGGATTTTGAGACGGATACTTTTCTCGGTGCAGTTATGGCTTCATTTATAAGTGCGGCCTTTCCTGAGGAAGTATTGAAGTTGGCTGCGCTATCCATTCTTGTTAAACGTTGTAAGCATTTCGATGAAATGTTCGACGGAATCGTATATGCCGTATGTATCGGCATGGGGTTCGCAGGATTCGAGAACATTCTCTATCTTTTGGGTGCAGAAGATGAATGGATGACGGTTGGTATATCCAGAGCTTTGCTGGCAGTGCCGATGCATTATTTCTTCGCTATCATCATGGGTACATTATTCTCGCTCGGATGGTTTGACAAGAAAAATAGAAAAGTATATATGATTGCAGCCTTGGTGCTTCCGATAATAGTACATGGGCTGTATGACACCCTTTGTTTTTCAATAAGCTTGAACGAAAATCTCAGTCTCTGCATCCTTATTGGATTCATCATCGGATTCCGATGCATCCGCCGATATGTCAAATCTTTGACTTTTTCGATGCAAAGGCTTGATAAATATGAGCATATCTGATTGTGATATGCGAAGACAAATACAAAAGTTTATGAAACCGACAAAATACGATATTTTTATCAGCTATAGGCATGACGGCGGTGCCCAGTATGCACGGACATTGCAATTGATGCTTGAAAAGAAGGGCTACAAGGTATTTCTTGACTATGATGAGTTAAGAGATGGACAGTTTAGCCCCAAGATAGAAGCGGCAATCAAGGAAACTACTATATACATGATTCTTTTGTCTAAAGGATCTATGATAAATTGTTCCCGCGAGGGAGATTGGGTAAGGAGAGAAATTGAAATTGCCATTAGGGAGAATAAACGTATCATCCCGGTTAATCCGGACGGCACATTCGACGGGATTCCCGATGATGTTCCGGACTTTATAAAAGAGGCTATCGGAGGGACACAATACTCTGAGATTAATTTTGGTCAGGCACTTAATGCCACGGTTGACCTGATGGTGAAGAATCGTATTCAACCATATATACGCCCTAATTGCCATAGATGGTATTGGCTCTCTCTGACTGTATTGCTGCTAGTTTCCCTAGCATTATTCTGGATATGGAAAGATATACATGATGCAGAAGTTGCCCGGCAGCAACTTCAGACCCTCAAGGAACAGACAACATTCCATAACGAACCGATTCCATGGTCTGACGATGTCACAGCGGACCAAGTAAAGGCCGTACGGGAGATACTTCAATCAATGTCACTGATTGAAGGCGGTGAGTTTATGCAGGGTGCTTTACCACTAACGAACGGGGCGTTTGATGACAAAGTTGAGCATGAATTTGAGACACCGGCTTTCAGAGTGTCCTTGAAGTCATTTTACCTCAGCAAGTTTGAGGTTACAATCGGGCAATGGAATGCCATTATGAACGATAGCCGTGAAGGAAATTCTGAAGGTCCTGTAACATCAGTTGATTTTGAGGAGGCAAAGCAGTTTACAGAGAAATTGTCAGATTTGACACTTATACAGTTTTGTATTCCTACTGAATCACAATGGGAATACGCCGCAAAAGGCGCGGACAATCCTGAAGGATATGTTTTTGCCGGCAGCGACAATGCAGATGATGTGGCATGGTATAAGGCAAATTCCAATGGTATTCCACACTCCGACCTGCGCCCCACACCCACAGTCAATGACCTTTTCAATATGAGCGGGAATGTCAGCGAATGGTGTGACACCCGTTTCAGACCTTATGATGACAGTATCGCGTACAACGATAATAACACAATGGTAATCCGAGGAGGCAACTTCGATTCAGAACTATACGAACTGACGGTCACACACCGTGAACCGGCTTCAACGGATACTTCAATACCAACATTAGGATTCAGAGTCGCAATCGATAAAAACAGATAATATGAAACTGAAAACAATAATCACTATAGTATTAATTGCAGTAGTAGAGGTAGTTGCCAATGCCCAGACTCTTTCCCCATCTATGGAGAAAGCGATATCCGTTTGTCAGGAATTGTCAAAGGCAATCGAAAACTCTTCTACCGCACCGTTGAAAGCAGCCAATGTTGCCCTTAAAGCTGCTGATATTGTAGATTTTGGAGATTTGGCTCTCCATAAAGGCAAAGATTTGGATGTCAACGGACATTTTGTTTTTGATGAGGAGTTTGTTGATAGTCTCATTGTTAACCGTAAAGTTTTAGATTTCTCTAAAAAATATGCCGAAAAACGTGCGAATCGTGGCTCAACGGGAGTCAATGGAAGAATCCGATTGACAACAAGAGCTCTTAAAGCCGGTCACTCTGCTATTTGGAAAACAGTAAACCGTGGAACTGCAGAATTTTCGGTTGTCGCAGAACCGGGAGGGTTGCTTACAATGACAATCAGGGATGCAAAAGGGAAAGTGCTTTATGCTGAGACAGTAAAAAACAAACAAGGCGAAGCCATGAGAAAAGCACAGTTACAACTCCCCGAAAATAAAATGTCAACGCTCTATATCGAGGTTGTCAACCACTCCAAACAAGATACAAGTTTTGCATTATTAAAGAACTGATGAAGAAATCTATATATTTGATTGTCTTGCTGTTTATTGCACTTGAGGCAATAGCCCACACTCCCAAGAACGCAGCTCAATTATTTCAGTCTGCAAAACAACAGGACGATGCCAACTGTTTTGACATCGCGCTATCCCTATACCTCAAAGCAGACAGTGCTTTTGTCGCAGAAAATCTTGGCGAATCTGCGGAATATGCACAATCACTTCATAATACCGGCAGGGCGTATCTGAATACAGGGAATATCGAACAGGGACGCAACTACACGTTAAAAGCAGCTGAATTGCGACAAAAATTATTTGGCAAGGTTAGTAAAGAGTATATTACATCCCTCAACAATTATGCTCTTTCCTATTTGATTTCCAAGGATTTTACGGAAGCATTAAAATACCAGACTGAAGTGTTCGTTTTATGCCGGGAAATGAAACCGTCTCATTCGGACGAAGGTATGTACATCATAAATTTGGCCCGGGTTTATCATTCGCTTGAAAATGATGAAGAAGCGATAAAATATATGGAGGAAGCATTGCCGAAGGTTGAGAAGTTCGGCACCAATTACGAGTATATCCTTAATTTCCTCGGAATGGTGTACATGGAGCGTGGAGACAATGCTAATATTAATCGTATCATGGCTTTAACGGACGAGCATAACCGACATGAACTTGAAAAGGAATGTAATGAACCGGAATGCCATCTTGAACGGGCTGAATATTATATGTCAACCGGTAATCCTGCGAAAGCAAAGGAAGAATATATGGCGGTCTTTTCAATGGAATTGACAGTACCACAACAGGTGGACGCTTACACAAAATATGCGCGATTCCTCTCTAATCAGAAAGATTTTGCTCAGGCAGGGGAATATTACGCGATGGCGAATGATGCTCTGGAAAAATCGGAAGGGATGAGTGAAAACGCCGTATCTTTGCTTCGGCAGGCCGGATTATGTTACTTTGTCGGCAAAGAGTATGACAAGGCCGTAACTGCCCACAGTAAAGTTATTGCAACTGTCGATAAAAATGGTTATTCTGAAGAGTTGAAGAGTTCATCTTTGCAAGGATTAGGCAATGCTTATAGTGCGAAGAAAGATTATGTCAACTCGATAGCTGCATTTAAGCAATGGATTCAACATCTACGGACAAATGGGCATGAAGGCGAGTCAGACTATGCGAAGGCATACGAAAGGCTTGCTTCGGCTGAAAAATTTAAGGGAGACTATGATGAAAGTATTGCCGACTATGACATAGCGATAGACTTATACGGTAAACTCGGAATGTATGACGAACAGCAGCAGGCATCCGCAGGAAAAACAATGTGTCTCGCATATGCCAGGAGAAGTCTTGGAGAATATCAGGAGAGCGACTCATTGCAAAAGCAACGAACCGACAAAATTCGCCGAACCCTGCAAGAAAGCCTAAACACTCTTGAACAGGGTGGCGACTATCTCGGCAAGTTGTCAAATGCTCAATCATTAGCTACAATCGCCGGATGCTATGCTCAACTAGAGGATTATGAGAACGCCGTCAAATACTATGGTCTATATATTCCTGCAATCCGTGAAGCCATAGCTGAAGATTTCTTGTTGAAATCGCCAAAGGAAAGAGAGATGACTTGGCAAGAGGAACTGGGTAACATCAGGGAAATGAATGCCATAATTGCGTCAATGCCGCAGAACTCTTCGCTCTATGCCAAGTTGTCAAATCTCATATTTGATGGCCAGCTTTTGTCGAAAGGTATTTTGCTTTCTTCAAATGTTGAATTTGACAAAGTGATGGAACGCTATGGCACCGGGGAGATGAAATCGAAGTACGCAACAATCAAGAATAATCTTGACCGAATCGCCATAATGAAGAAGGATGAACAACCGATTGAAGATATCCTTGCGCTCACACGTGAAACGAATGCGCTGCAACTGGCGTTATCACGCCAAAGTGCAGAATTTTCAGACTTCATGAATTATCTGCGCATCACGTTGGCAGATATTCTCCCTAATCTTGGGAATGATGTCGCTGCAATTGAGTTCGCCACTCTTGATACAGGCATACCTTCTGATCAGGACATGGTGGTCGCCGTAGTTCTGAGCAAGGAATATCCTATGGGATTAGTCATTCCAATAACCAATGTCAAAAGAATCAAAGATATGATTGTCGACAAGGCGAGATTCTCAAATGATGATTATGGCAATCTAATCTGGCGGAACTTGCTTGCTACAGTAGGAGATAAAAAGAAAATATATTTTGCCCCTGATGGGTTGCTCAATAATATTGGAATAGAATATTTGTCTGTCAACGGTAAACCCCTTTCCGAGCAAATCGAAATCTCAAGATTATCCTCTACCCGTGAGATAGTGCGCGAACATAATTCCCAGCCCTTGCAATACGCATCCTTATTTGGCGGTATCGATTATTTTGAAGAAGGTACGGCAGCTTCCGATAAGAGTAAATTTTCATCCAAACGTGCATCCGATGGCGTCAGTTTCTCAAATCTTGAAAACACACGGCGCGAGGTTGATGAAATATATGCCATATTAAGGAAGAATTCAAAAAAAACATTCGAATACACGGGTGCCAAAGCAAGCAAGGCCAAGTTCCTGTCACAAGCCAGAATCGCATCACTCGGATTGCTGCACATAGCCACTCACGGCAAATATATCGACAACAAGGTTGCCAATGATACTGAAGCCATGAGCAATAGTCTTATGGCTTTTGCAGGAGCTAACCTATATCTTGACTACAAGGACAACTATGGCATAGTGACAGCCGCAGAAATAGCGGAAATGTCGCTTACAGATTGTGAACTGGTCGTATTGTCTGCATGTGAAAGCGGACTCGGGAAATTGGGCAACGACGGCGTTTTTGGTCTACAACGCGGATTTAAGAACGCCGGAGTCAAATCAATGCTCGTCAGCCTCAATGAAGTCGCGGACGCATCAACCGCTGACATGATGATTGCCTTTTATCGCAACCTCTTCGATGGCAAGAGTGTGACCAAACATGAAGCTCTCCGCAAAGCGCAGTTAGAAATCCGTACCAAGTACCCCGATGACAATACATGGGCATCATTTATTCTTATCGACTCTTTCAACTGATAGATTCATGTGAAAGTTTGTCTCTTTGCTACAAATGACTTTGACAATGAAAACAGTATATATCCCCAATCCGGCGGAGACTTCTGATATTAAGTTGCCGGATAAATTGCTTCCTCTTATTGAGGAAATGGCTAAGAACGTGCATGAAGTATGGGCGAAGAACCGCATCAACGAAGGCTGGACTTATGGTCCCGTCAGAGATGACATCCACAAGAAGCACCCTTGCCTCGTGCCGTATGAAGAACTTCCTGAAAGTGAGAAAGAGTATGATAGAGCCACTTCTCAAGAAACATTGAAGTTAATATTGAAGTTAGGCTTTGAAATTTCGCGAAAATGAATTAAATTTGCAATTTGGATTAATCCACACCAATCAGACATATTCTCAATATGGAGCATGATGTGTTTATCAGTTACTCTCGCAAGGATAAGGCCATTGTGGATGAGATTTGCGAGTTGCTGAACGAGAATTCCATCTCGTTCTGGAGGGATGTGCGTGAAATAGATCCAGGTAGTATGTTTATGGGAGAAATTGTGGATGCAATCAAAGGTTGCAAAATCACCCTTTTCGTATCCTCAACCAACTCAAATCATTCAATATATACAGCAAAAGAAGTAGCATTGGCTTTCAATGAGGGCAAGCATATCATTCCCTATAAGATAGACCATTCTTCTTTCTGTAAGAATATGCAATTCCTTTTCAGCGACATCAATTTCACAGAAGCAATTCCTTATTCCCGTCAGAAAGCAATGGAACTCGTGTCCGACATCAAGGCTCTCGTCAATGGGACTCGTATCAGCGAGCAAAAGGTGGACGAACGGACATATATAGATTTTACCACTTGGGATGAACCGCAAAATAAGTTCCTGCGATATATCAAACACATTTTTTCAGATAAATAAAATGGCTAAGATAGAAATCAATAAAAGCGTAGTTGCTAAAGCTAAAGAAGGCGACCATTCTGCAATCAAGGAAATGTTTTCTCCTTTTCTTGGAGAGGACGATACAATTTTGTCCGTTGAATATTTGGGCAAATATGGCGTGTTCTTTCCTACGAGAAGTTTCGTCTGTCTGTCAGACAAAAAGGTTGCATCACTTGAATATGGGCCATTCGGAAAGATAATTTACTCCGATGCGTTCATTGAAGAAGTAAACAGTGGCATAGTCTACCAACCGTCTGTCTTTTGGCTTTATTTCATCGGAACAATTCTCTGCATTTCAATAGTAGGATTGCTCCTGCTCAACGCCTGGGTGAAGATGTACTATAAGGTCAATAAATCAGGAATGGTTTGGTGCGTACGAGAAGGTGTAAATATATATGCTTTTGCCAATCGCTCAAAAATCAACCTCATAAATAATATTTGGCGTAAGGCCTCCTATATCAGGGGCCAGCGCAAGGCTTATCTAAAATGAGATATTGATATGAAGCCATCCGATTTCATACATCCCGAAGACGCGGCAGCTTTACGACAGCTTGAATCCATACCCGGATTCCCGACTCTCGTAAAGAAGTTCTATGCGCTCGGCTATGAACGCTTGTTCTACGGCACAAACATGGCCAAATGCATTCGTCTTTCCGAAACGCAGCTTCCTGAGCTTTATCGCCATCTGCCGCCAATATGTCAGAAGCTCGGTATTGAGGAGCCAGAGTTCTATCTTGAGATGAATCCTATGCCGAATGCATATACGTTTGGCGACACCAAAATATTCATCACGGTCACTTCGGGTCTGGTCGATATGCTCAACGATGACGAGCTGGATGCGGTGATTGGTCACGAATGCGGTCATATCCTTTGTCGCCATGTCCTCTACCATAATATGGCTGACATGCTGATTGAGAATGCCGATGCATTCGGATTGCTTGGGATGCTTACGATGCCTATCAAATTCGCTTTACTCTATTGGAAGCGCAAGAGCGAATTGTCTTGTGACCGTGCCGGAGCAATCGTCACTTCGCCTGAGACCGTTTCGCGTGTCATGGTTCGACTTGCCGGAGGTCCAAAGTCAATCACTGAGAGTGTAAATGTTGAAGAATGGGCGAAACAAGCTGACATCTACGATTCTATCTGTAAGGACGGAATGTGGAACAAGGCCCTCCAAATCTATGCCATTATGGGCATTGACCATCCGTTTGCCGCAGTCCGGGTACGTGAAATTCTTAAATGGGGAAACTCTCAGGAATATATAAACATTAAGGACAATCTTAACAGAACAGATGAAGGCTGTTGCCCGAACTGTCATAAACCCGTAAGCGAATCATGGGCATTCTGCCGTCATTGCGGCACAAAACTTAAATAACCCCCCAACGCTATATATGAATACTTTATTCGATAAGAACGGCATACTTAACATTGGCGATATTGTTGCCCACCACCCTTCGTATAAGTCCATCATGAAAGACGGTATAGTCACAGATGATGAACTTAAAGCGCAAGCAGATGCGACGGTAGCCTCGCTGCGCCGCTTGCAGGAACTATGCAATGAAGAACAGCAATCAGCTATTGTTGACGCAATCTCCGAAATGGCTGTACTCTTCGCCGCTTATCACAATTACGAACTTCAAGACCTCCGTAAATAATTATGGGCGCATTCAATACCAAGACCATACTCAATGGCAATCCCGCGCTGATTCCAGCGATTGCTGACCGTATCTGCCAGACCTTCGCAACCGACGGTTATGAAATCAACCGAGACAATCTTATGAGCGGAGGCGTTGATATCTCCGTGACTAAGGGTGGCGTTTTCAAGGCTATAGTCGGCATGAAGACAGCGCTGAAGATAACCCTTATCCCGCAGAGTAACTCAATATCGTTTGAAGCCGGAGTAGGTATCTTCGGACAACAGGCATTGCCCACAGTTATCTCGATGCTGTTCTTTTGGCCGCTACTTCTTACTCAGATTTGGGGTCTTATCCAGCAATCAGGCCTTGACGACAAAGCTCTTGCTGCTGCTCAAGCTGTGATCAGCGAAAATGGAGGCGGCAATTATACAGTTGGTATCACACCGCCGCCTGTTCCCGGTGCATGCAGATTCTGCACCAATTGTGGCGCAAAACTCCCGGATAACGCCCGTTTCTGCTCTAACTGCGGTTCACCTCTAAACTAAGCTGATATGGAGAGCAAAGTAGAAACTCTGTGTAGAGAAAAAGAGCAGGAGCTCTTGAATAAATATTTCCCCGGAGATTCCGGATTCACCAGATCCGAAACCATCGGAGAGTATACCAAAGATTTGCCGCTAAAGATAGAATCTGAGTTCCGTGAATTTCTTGTGGAACTTTGGAAAGAGTATTCTGATACACCCCTCGTGCTTGAAGAACAAAAACTTCGTTGGCTCATGACTGAAGATGACCGCGAAGCAATCGACGCTGCATATGAAGACGCCAATCGCATCACATTGTGGGAGAAGATTACCAAATCCAACCATGAAGATGTGACCTATTATAGAGGACTGTTATACGAATACACAAAAGACCTTCTTATGGTAATGCGCCTCGACTTCCTCGAAGAAATCACCGGCAAACACATCACCGGCAAAGCCTTTGAGGACTAATATTACACATAAAGTTAGAGCTATTCATTTACTATTGAAATCATTATTCACAATCATGGCCCGTATTATTAACGATCCCCGAAAACGAGCAGAACTTCCTGGTTTTAGCAATGTTGTCAATGAAATTTGTAGGGGTCAATATGTTCTTGTCCTTGGCAGTGATGTTATTCTTGACAAAAATTATAATGTCGAGGCTGATGGAGATTCTACCAAGTTTTTCCTGAATCGCATAATCAACAGTAAGCATACAGAGGGTTATAACTATCCTATTTCCAACACTTTCCCAGACTTAATACTTAAAAACGCTTTAAATTCAACCGAAGTACGGCGATGGCTATTCGATGAAATAGCCACAACCGAATTTGAAACAGAAGATCTCACCCCAGACTTACTGCGTTTGTTAAAAACGAAGTGCTTCCGTGTGGTTCTTACCACAATCTTTGATCCATCGGTAGAGAAACTGATGGATGAAGTTTGGGGTAAAGGAAATTACCGGATTATGAACATTTTTAATAATCGAAGTCAAAATTTTGATTTATTGCAAAACGATTTGTCGGGCGACGAGTATTTTGACATTCCCCCGACACTTTATTATGTCTTCGGCAAAGCCGATCCAAACGAGCCTGAATTAAAATTTGTACTTGATGATAATGACACTATTGACTGCATTGCTAGATGGCTTGGCAATGAAGTACCATCCAAGTTACTTTCTTATATCGACACGAAAAAGTTGCTTGTATTAGGTTGTAATCTGAAAGACTGGTGTTTCCGCTTCTTTTGGTATGCCATGCGCCACAAAAGCGCCACAAATCTCAACAAGGGAGATATTGCTGTGGTACTCTATCCTGAAAAAAGCGAGCAGGACTATAATCTTTTTAATTATCTATCGAAAACAATAAATGTAAGACTGCAAACAAACTCACGTGAATATATCCATCGGCTGGCTGAGGCTCTTGATGAACAAAAGTTGGCAAACAACGTGCTTCTTTCGTCAAAAACCGGGGGGATATTCATCTCGTACGCAACAGAAGATTTTGCCATTGCCAACAATGTCTTCAACCGGTTGAAAGATGCGGGATTTAATGTTTGGTTAGATAATCGTAAACTTTCTGTTGCTGATGAATATAATCGCAGAATTGAAAATGCCATCAACCAATGTAGAATATTTGTTCCACTTCTGACCGCAACTGTCGCAAATAGCCTTATCGAAGGGGAGGGTCGATATTTTCAAGATGAATGGGAACTCGCAACCGGAGAGAATATGAATATCGATTATTTTCCCATTGTGACTACAAATTATGATTATCGTCAACCGTATCATCAGAAAGTTCCTAATAAAATTAGGTCTGTAACTGTTTTTGACTGGATGAAAGAACCTTTCAGCTCACTTATTTCCAAAATTGAAGCCTCCCTTAAATCTTAATTGTCATGAAAAATCCTTGGCTTGGACTTTCCTCATACACTGAAGAATCTCTAAATGAATATCATTTTTATGGGCGCTCGGCAGCAATCGCCGGTCTCTCATCATTGATACGCGGAAATTTGTTCGTAACGCTCTACGGTCGAAGCGGAATCGGCAAGACCTCCCTTCTTCAGGCGGGCGTATTCCCTGTGCTGCGGAAAAATGGAATGCTCCCGGTTGCAATACGACTGAGCGGTGTTAGCGATGACAAAAATCCGGCCGCTGAAACTATTTGGGAAATTTTATTGACCACACTCGAGGCTAGCGGCTATAAGTATACCACTTGTGATTCCACGGATCAATATGCTCCGGATTTCGGGGAGGTTCTGGTTTTCCGCAAATTATTCAGTGCTGGCAGATTTTTGAATGCCGCCGGCGAAGAAACATCGCCTGTCATTGTTTTGGATCAGTTTGAGGAGATTCTCTATAATGCACCAAAGGCGGGGAAATTATTAATTTCACAACTCTACGCCCTGATAGATGACAATTATAATCTAAACGTATTACATCCGCACTGGCATGACGATACAAATTTCCGCGTAGTTATATCTATTAGAGAGGATGACCTTTATCTTTTTGAAGATGCTATTGACTCCCTTAATTGTGTGGAGTTTAAATCCAATCGATACCGATTGTTACCATTGACGGATATTGAAGCAAAGGAGGTTGTATTATTGCCTGCATTGAGCCGACATATCTTTGAGGAAGGAGAGGAAGATTCAATCGCTGATGCTATTATAGAACTATCAAAGAGCAACGGGCAAAAAGTCAATACGCTTTTGTTGTCGCTAATATGTTATGTTCTATATAATAATCTTGTAACACATGGTAAATCAATAGCCATATCCGATCTTGATAATTATAACAATGTTATCGAAACGTATTATAAAGAGGTTACAAAAAATTTGCCTAAAGACCAACGATATTATATTGAAGATAATCTTGTAGATAATCAAGGTCGACGTACTTCAATATATTTATCAGATCTTGAAAAGTATGCTCCGCAAGCGAAAGAGCTCATGGGTAATTCAAATCATCGTCTACTTAATGAAAATCAAGGGCGAGTTGAGTTCATTCATGATCAGTTAGCAGCATCTATAAGCAAGATAAGAAATGCCAGAAAAAGTGAAAGGTCCAAAAGATTTGGAGTTTTGGCCTTGATTGCAATTTTGTCTTGCGTTTTTTTATTCTCATTTTCTCGCCCAGCTAATACTGAATTATATAAGGATGCATTAAACCTAATATCAGATGTTAATACAACATCCATATCCATTACAATCGACTCGATTAACAGGCAGTATGATATTTTTGACTGTCCGGCTCTTAAAGAAGTAAATATATTAAGCCAAGATGGAAGCGTATACATATATAATTGTCCTAGTCTAATTCGCATCTCCTATCCTGAAAATTTTGATGGGATGATATCTGTTTTTAATTGTCCGAATATTAACTTGAATGATGCTAAAATTGTTAAGAGTTCTTTTCTTGATAGTATACAATATGTGAAATATCGATCACAACATCCATATGTCGGCAAAAGAGTTTCGAAGAGTGATTATGACCGTTTTTATAATTATGATAGCATCAACAATACAATTATCATACTTCGTACACCGATAGTAGTAAATGTTGGTCAGAATAAAAGATTTCTAATACCTACAGGCCTTACAGACTCAGTTAAAACTATTACTGATTGTTATGTGCCATTTGGAGAAAAGAATAAATATTCTCAGTTAACAGAATACCAGCCATTTCGCTCAATACGGGAAAGAGGTATTTACCACATATGGCAAACCAATGCTTCTGGAATGTTTGCATTTTTAAGTCAAAGAGTATGGCTCATTCTTACTCTTATGGCCATATTTGTAGTACAATGTTTCTTTTGGGTTATTGCATTCAATAAATATCAGGCGCAAAAAAGGAACACATTAGTTGCTTTTTCGTTATCGTTTGTTTATGGAATCGGCATGTCATTATTGGCAATTTTATCATTTATGTCTTTCTATTGGACGGTATATAATATTATACTACCGGGTAATCAATCTATTGCGAGCGTTATCGGATGCCTCGGATGTCTGATATGTCTGTTCTTTGTATATAAGAATGTCTTTTATTCCTTTCAAAAAGAGCTCAAAAATCGAGGATTGCATGGATTGATTAGGGATATTAAAGATTGTATTTTTGCACTTCCAACGCAAATTAGGTTATTTTGTAGAAAATCTGGAGATATGATGAGACGGTTACCTGATTTTCTCAATAACAATACAAGAATGGCAATTGCTATTCTTGCAACAATTGTTTTCGTAACAGCTGCATCATTATTTTACTTTAACGGGCGTGAAAAACGTGAATGTTATTTAATATCTCTTAACGAAATATTAGATAAGGGAGAATATGCACGGGCGTATGCCATTATTCAAGAATTAAAAAATCAACATAAAAGTATATTATATCCTTCTTTTACAGAAGAACTTGGCAAAATAGAGAAGAAAATTGATGGAGACAGCATCAATCTTACTCATCGAATAACTTCAACTTACATTAATGAATTAGCATCACAACAGAATACGCACCTTGGATTTACAAACATTTCCAAGTTATTAGCAATTTCAAATGATGGATCGAAATTGGTTATCTGCGTGGAATATCCCAAATCAAATGATCTGCAAAAGGACCAATATCAGGCTATATTGTTAGATTTAAAGAATCAATCCGTGAATATCCTGACAGAAAAGTCAAAATCTTGGAGCTACAGTTTTAAGAGTTGCTTTTCGCCATCCGGCAACTCGCTTATAGTTACAGATGGGGAAAAAGTGTATTCATACTCCAACATAGACAAGTCAATACTCGATATTACAAATTATAGAAATGATGATTTGAATGATGTGATTTTGGTAAATGATTCCATTTATTATTTTACTGAGTATGGTAGATTATATAAGGACATAATCAAACCTGATAGTCAACCTGAAATCATTAACGAGTCTGAGAATATATATGATAATTTAATCTTGATTTCAGATAATCAAATCGGTAGCACTGGTAATTGGTCTGAAATAATAATATATGATACTGCTGTTGATTCAGTATGTTTTCATTCAAAACAGAGGAACATTGGTGAACTTAGAGGGATTAATAGTGATTATGCCATAACAACAAAAGGACTATTTAATATAGAAAAAGATACGTTAATCAATGAAAACGACCAATTATATGAATATAAAGGAAACGTAGTCGAACTCCAAAAACACGATAATCAATATTCATTCTTTGACCTTGCAGGAAATAATTTGGTCAAAATTAACACAGATAGCGAAGACTATTTGAATAATATTGTGTTTAGTAAGGATGGGAACATGATTATCAACGATAGGAATGGCATTATCTCAATATACAGTATTATTCCCATAGCAGAAAGAACCTGGAAAATTTCTAAAGAGGATAGACAGATGTTTGATCTGGATTAGCAACAATCATATGGCGCATATTCACTTTCGAGTATCCAGTCCGTGCAAGCAAGACGTATTTGACTGATAAAACCTTGCTCCATTTTGAATTATTGTTCTGGCAACGCCAAAGCGATGAAGTTATCGAGTTCTTGTTTACGGGCACGCCAATCAGGGAGGCTGGCATCGAGGATGGCGGTGAAGCGGTCGTTATGTTCACGTACCTGAAAGTGTGCAAGCTCGTGGACCACGACATACTCAATGCAGCGACGAGGCACTCGCGCTAACAACAGACTGAATACAACTCATTTCTGAGATTGATAACACTAACCCCATTTCCGGAGTATCATATCTATCTCCCACTTTACATTGTCCATATCAGGGCACATCTTGGGAATCCACCGGTCAAGCTGCTTCTTCAGTTCCTCAGATAGTTCTCGTCTATAATAAGTGAAGAGCATTGACGCACGTTCATCCCTTGTCTGGCGTTTGGATTCATGCATCTCTATGAAATGAGTCGTCAGGGTTATACCGGCGTGCATATCCGGTATAATTTGCAACAGATACCTGTTGCCAAAAAGATAATGACTATAACTGTCCAATTATGCCAATTGGCAGAAAATCAATAAAGGAATAACTTTACAGGCGTAATCAAAGACTAAAAAGCTATGATTTCAAACGAGAAAATGGAGGAATACTGGCTACGCTACAAAGAAGAGGGGTCAAGAAGGGGATGTCCCTTCAGTCCTTCTGTTCGGTCAACAGTATTCCTTACAACGCATTCGAAAAGTATCTTAAACTCCGCCGACATTTTTCGACGGCACACAAAATTCAGATAACCGATATTCCGGATGCTTCGGCAGTGGCCTCCACGGCAGAGTCATCTCCGAGCAAACCGGTCTCTCCACTACAAAAGTGATCAGTTGTTCTACTAAACCACCAAATTTATAACCAGGCATCGAGATTTGCCGAAATCTGTCCGCTGAAAAATGCCCGTGCCCATCTAATTTCCAGTGAAAAATCGGAAAATAAGATACAGCAATGTAAATACTCATTGAAAAGTGGGCCAGGGCGCTCATTGAAAAATGGGCCACCAC
>OMDL01000213.1_pt1 | contig 40174 bp, 27 predicted proteins | sample 1674081 | NCBI WGS metagenome assembly OMDL01 (sample SAMEA103958139, study PRJEB25191) | human gut metagenome | biome: human-associated habitat [ENVO:00009003]; feature: intestine environment [ENVO:2100002]; material: feces | place: Germany | collected 2013/2015
GTCTGTTTCTTCTTTCACAAGGTCGATTGCTTTTTTGACAGCTTCCTCAGCAAGCTCATTCATTTTGGTATAGTGTTTATTGATAAAGTTGGTTTTTGCCCTTGCCAGATTCAACTCTACACTTTCGGCTATTATCTGTACCTTATTGGTGTTATCAATGTCGTTCATGTATCGGGCAGACCAGTTATGTAGAGATGAGATAGACACACCAGTTTGAGCGGCTGTGAGGTAATGATTAAAATTGTTTTCCTTCAATAATCTTACAGCCTGTATCTTTTCTTCTTCAGTGTATGAGTTCTTCTTTTTCTTTATGAGTTTCTTCATGTGGATTGTAATTGTTTAAGTGATAATTTAATTAAATCACAAATATAATTGTAATACAGCATATTATTGTTGTAAAAGCACAACTATGATATGGCGATAAATCCTTTTTTTTGCTCTTAAAAAAATAGCTATTATGATAGGAACTGCAATTGGAATAGGTGCCAGTTTGATTGGCGGAGTAATGGGAGCAAGCAAGGCGGCAAAAGCGGCCAATGCCCAACAGCAGATGCTTAACCAACAGCGTAATAAGAATGAGGCTTGGTATAACCGTAACTACTACCAGAACTACTTAGATAGTAAAGAGGCTCAGTCTGCTATAAAGAGAGTGGAAGATACATTGCGTCGTAGAAATCAAGAAGCACAAGCAACTGCCGCTGTTACAGGTGGCACTCCGGAGGCTGTGCTTGCTCAACAGGAAAATGATCAGAAGATGATGGGAGAAGTCGTTGGAAATCTTGCTACTCGTGGTGATGCGATAAAGAGGCAGGTCGATGCTCAGAATCAGGCCAACGAGAATGCATTAATGCAGCAACAGATGGTTCAACTACAGGCAAACGAAGCGGGTGGTACGCAGTTATTGGGTAACAGTGGATCGTTAATTAGCTCAGCTCTGAGCTTGTTGGATAAGAAAGGGTAAACATATGGCATTACTGGAATATCTTAATAAACCGGCTCCGGCTTCGATGGATGAAGTTGTAGCTCCGGTAGTACCTGAAGGACATAAAGTTTCTGAAATAAGACCTGCTGGTCCTCATATGCCGAAACCTGCCTCAATGGGTGAGGTTATAGCACCTGCTCAACCTGTTACTCATGTTGTATCTGAAATAAGACCTGCTACTCCTGAACAGCCCAATTATGCGGATGCGATTGGACAGAAAGGCTATTATGGTTTCTTTAAAGACTTCTACCAGAAGCCGGACCTTGAAAAAGAGGAAAAGATAACCCGCCGCGAACGTGCTCTTTCTCTACTGGGTGATATTGCAAACTTAGGCGGACAAATTTTTGCTTCTTCCAAGGGGGCTCGTCAGTTTGCCCCGATTAACTCCCAAGTACCTAAATATAATGAGCGGTTACAACGTCTTCGGGATGCTAAGCGTGCAAATGACGCTGATTATCAAAATAAGTCTCTCTCTGCTATTTTTAAGGACTATGAGGGTAGACGTGCAGACGATATGTATAAACGTCAGCAAGAGGCTGCAAAAGCGGCTACAGAGTTGAAATATAACCGTGATTTAACTTTAAAACAGATAGACCAAGCGTTCCAAATAGGAATGTTGGACGCTAAAGGGAAACAGGCCTTACAGCAGCAAGCAATAAAGGCTAAGGATGCGAAAGAACTTGCTGCACTCAACCATAAGTATAGATTAAACGAGATTGAAACAAAAGAAAATAGCAATAATTCCAAGATTGTGGATAGTGTTATTGGAGGTGATGGTAATGTCTATACTCGTAATACAAGACTTACTCCAAATGAAGCCCAACAAATTGTGCTCGGATCTGGAATGGGAGAAGACGACTTGGCTCCGTTCGTTACTTATGAGAGAGACGATAAGGAAAATATCACTAAAACTAAGACAGACTGGCAAGCTGCTGCTGCCTACGCATTGCAGAACGGTATGATACCAGCCGAGGAACTGAAAAGTAGAGGGTTTAAGTTAGGAGGGGCAACGGATAAGAAAGAAGTTGCTCCGTGGATTAGTAACAATCAATCATCCAATAATAAAGCACCATGGCTGAAGTAAACATGAATGAAAATCGTAAGTGGCTTTATGATGTACTTACGAACAAAGGCGTTCAAATGGGCGCCTATGAGGAATTTGATAAAAATGTAGATGCAAATAAAGACTGGTTGTATAATACTGCAAAAAGTAAAGGTGTGGATATTGGTGATTATGATGCTTTTGACAAAGCAATGAGTAATAGTCAGATACCAGCTGTTACTGTTCCTCATCCAGGACAACAACAATTGCAACAGCCACAACCACGTCCGAAATCTCCATACGTTGAGGGTAAAGGTGAGGAAACAATGATATTTGGTGTGCCCTATGCAGATTATCAACAGATGACTCCGGAAGAACAATCGAAACAATACAGTGCCGCAATAGAGAAAAGGAAGAATGATGAAAAAGATTTCTTCTCGAATTATATCAGTGGTCAGTTGGGTGAGATTGATAGTGAATTGAACAAAGAGAGAGAGCCGGTACCTATGCCTGCCGGTTCCGCTTTCATACCTTCTTCTGCCGTTGGTTCCGCACAAAGGTTTGGCAATGATGAGAATAAAGAGACACAGGACCGTTATACATCGCTCCATGCAGCAAAGAACTTACTTGATGATGCTAATAAGCTTGTAGAAGAGGCAAAGAAAGGCGATACTGGCTTTTTCTCTTCACTTGGTAGAGGTTTCAAAGATAAGTTTATGGATACAGACAACTGGACCATGGGACTTACAGATACGGCATATTCCGGTTTGCTCAGAAAGGCGATTGAGAAAGAAGAGAGTGGGGAAGAACTCTCTCCGGAAGAATCGAAGTTGCTTGATGCTGCGGCTGTAAACATGGCTACACAGGCTTACCTCTCTTCTGATATGAGTAGAGGTTATAAAGCTGGTAGTACGACGGCTCAAAGTATTCCTTTCATGCTGGAATTTGCTGTTAATCCAGTTTCTTCTTCCGGCAATGCATTAGCAAAAGGTTTGCTGAAACATGGTTTGAAACGCTTTGGCCGTGTAGCAACAAGTAATGCGGCAAAGGTTGCGGGCCGATTGGTCGGTGATGCCGTAGCCGCTGCCGGGATGACAGCTACTTCAAGTATAGGTCGCATAGCTTCTGGAACCAACGAACGGATGATTGGTGATGTTCAAGCGACAGTAGAAGATGGTGAGATTAAGTATGCAGGCCGTGAGAATGGCATGGAGGTGGGTGAGGCCTTGGGTAAATCAGCTGTCTCTAATTTCCTCGAAAATCAGTCGGAAATGGTCTTTATGGCAAAAGAAGCATTGAGCAAGTTTATTCCTGGCTTTTCTAAGCTTTCCAATAGCGAGATTGTGCAGTTCATCAGCAAGATAAAGAATAATCCTACTATCAAAAACGTTGCTGAACGTACACAGTTTCATGGACTGTTAGGAGAATATGCCGAAGAGGTATACAACAACTTTGCCAACATTCCATTGGGAGAGATGACTGTTGAACAAGCTACAGATTTAGACAACAACATTGATACATTTCTGGGACTTGCACCGACGTCTGCGGCTTTCGGACTGTTTGGGATTTATGGAATGGCACGTGAGAAATTTACCACTCAGAGGAACTTACGAAGATTTAGAAACGGATTAAGTGAGGAAGACCAAGTTTTGTTTGATGAATTGCAACAAGTAATAAATGCCGGTGACAAAGAAACGGCTAAAGCATTTATCAAAAGGACCCTCGCTGATGAGAAACTAACTCAGGAAGAAAAGAAAGAGCGTGTCTTTGCTGTTCAGGATATGCAGGAAGAAAGGGTACTTGAAGATGTGCAGAATGAAGATGTGTCTGCTGGCGTTACTTCCGAAGATATTGAAGCAAATAAGATTGATATTTACCGTAATTTTAAACGAGCTGAGAGAAAAGTAAACAGTCTCTTGCCTGAGGAAATTGTTTCTCAGTTGGATGCTGTTTCAGACCTTGGGCAGTTTGCATCGGCCAATAACCTGAACGAACAACAGGTTTCGGCTTTGGCTGATTATCTTCCAGCAAAGGAGATATTCTCGCAGTACGTCGATCATACCAACAATAGAAAGGAAGAAGTAAAGATGCAGGCCCGCGAACAAGCAATGGCCGACGTTGAAAGGATTAGTAATCCGGAAACTGGTTTTGTTGTTCAGGCGAAACATAAGTTTGTCGATAATCCAGTTTATCTTGTGGGTGGTAATCTCTCATTTGGTGAGGATGGCTTTCTGGATCGGGATAATTCAAGCGAGACAATTTATTATGTTGATGAAACCGGTGAGCGAAAGATGGCCCAGGCTGAGGACTTTGATAGCGTTCTGTCCGAGGTTCCTATTGATGATATGATTGTTCAGGCTGAGGTTAATGCTGAACAAGATTTCGTCACTAATGAGGAAGAAAGCCTCCGTTCTCCTGATATTCCTGCACCTGTTCGTGGAGAAACTGTTATGATGGATGGTAGTCGCTATCTAATAGAGGGTGATAATATGGATGACCCAGGTCAAAGTGTAATGGCTATAAAGTTAGATGATGCCGGTGAGATAGATATCGAAAATGGAGATGAACGCCCGATTAGTATTGATGATTACTATAGCTTGAAAGAGGCTGAATTGTGGCAAACTGAACATGTCGAAAGTGAAAGAGGTGATAATACTACGATTGAGCAATCAGAAGCGGTTCAGGAAGATGGCAGTACTGATTTGAGAGAATTATCATCGGAAGTGTTACGGAGAGCTAATGTTACGACAGACACTGGGGCCCGGAATACCATAGGAAGCAATGATAGTAAAATAGAAGGAGGTTTAATTTTAGATAACCTGCCGGAAATATCTTCATCAATAGATTCTCATGGCATAGCTAAGGGGAATGAAATGGAACACCTGCTTTATTTCCTTACTAATGGCGTTGATACCAATAGACAATTTGATACTGCACCTTTAGGAAAAGCAACACAATCATCAGGTAGTGGGTTAGGAACAGCCAGTGGTACATCTTATCGAGACGGACTATTCATTATAGCATCGAAGCCTGGTAATATGATTCTGGATGAAAATGGTAAAACTGATATTTCTACAGTTTTAGTCAATGATATGAGTTATGATGGTGGAAATCCTTTGGGGGTGGTTCATGCTAAAGCTATTCAGAAGGAATTATCCAATATGTTTCCAAATGTTGATTTTGTACTATATTCTGAGGCAAAGGATTATTATAATAATCTTTCGAAAGAATCAGACCGAGAGGAAGCGCCTGAACAAAAAATACAAAAAACTTTTGATGCTCTCCCTAAAAAGAAAGATGGTAGTATTGATTACAAGGCTTTGACCCCTCAACAACAGTTTAATTACACCAGTGTCGTTGAATCTCCCGAAGTGGCTATCGAGGATTTGAGAGGTGATGTTGCTGCAAAGAATGAAGAACTTGAAAAAATCAATGCTCGTCTGGCAAAGGTAACCGGAAGTGAACGTGTTGAGCTGCGTGATCTCATACGATCTAAAAAGAAAGAGCTGGACGATTTGAAGACTTTCTTCCAGAGCGTCGTTCCTGAACAATCAGATACTTCTGAGAGTATGGAGACTTCACAGGTACCGGAAGAAGTGCGTACTGATGAGGATTATATTAGTTGGGTTGCTGATAACTCAGATGATGCCAATGAGGTTCTTGGTGCTTATTCTGCCGCTAAGGACCTGGCCAGCCATGAACAGACATTGAAGCCGTGGCAACGTGAGCTACTTGGTAGAAAGATTAGCACTTCTTCCTTTAATCGTTTCGGAGATCGTAATCAGATAACTGGTGCTTTGGCGAAAGGTTGGTTAAGAAAAGACGGTCAAGAGATAGATGCTATAGCTCAAGAACTGAGTGAAAATGGCTTAGAAGTAACAGAACAGGATATTGTTGATTTCATGCTTACCCATCCTTCGAACCATGTCAGTCAGGTATCAGATACAATGCGCTCTTTATCTTCCAAGTTCAGTGAGATAGCCACCAAAGAAATGGGGATTCCCGTCGGTGGTCCAGAAAGCAATACTGGGAAACTATATCTCCAGTTTAAAGAGGCCAATCAGAAGTTGGATGAATTGACGCAAGAACAGAAGCAAGATGCGCGAAATGCCATTACTGCTGATATGGAAGCATCCGATCAAGAACGAGCTACTGATTACTATGAGATGCTGGACGATTATCTGAAACAGTATGACCAATTCCGCAGTGAGTTGGCTGCAGAGGATGCAGACGATGCTATTATTCAAATGATGGAAGAGAGCAATCCTGAACTATATCATGGTGGTTTTACTGCTGATGAATTAGATGATATTTACTCACAAATTGAAAATAATAATGGAACAGAAGGACAGGCAGAGGATAGCCGAGAAAATCAATCTCCGTTATCTGGAGAAGAAGTTGAACAACACGAAGAATCCGGAGCACCGGAAGTTGTTGCAACAGAGAATAGCGAAGGTGAAGAACAAAATAACGGAGTTATCCCAAATGAACAATTAGAAAACATAGATACGCAGAAGCTATTAAATACAGAACAATCTACAGTCAGTGATTTACCATCTTCTTCTATTCAGGAAAATGGTAACAATACTTTGAACTCTGTGGACAATTCTGTACTTTCGCAAAGTGATAATCTGAATATTAATGAAAATGACGAAGTATCTGAATCAATTCCACAAGGAGAGCACGGAACGTTGCCTGAAGTATCTGGCGAACAGAAAGAATCGGCATATCAATTACGACGAGGAATTAAAGAGGCACCAAGAGATGCATCGGAAAGCGAAGGAAGCAGAGGAAGCCAGCAAGAGGTAAAACCTATTGGAATAGGACCATTCGGTGCTATTTATAATCAATTTAAAAACAAAGCTAAAGAGGCGATTGATTTTTTGTTGAACTTAAAGAGTGGTGAGGCTACAGCAGCTCTGCACCATTCTGATGTGGGTGATATTGATTTGGTATGGGGCAAAGAAGGGACTGGCAAGAGTAATGGTTATGGTTTATCTAAAATAGCAAAGTACCATCCGGAAGTATTAAGCAATTTACAAGAGATTTTGGATGATATGAACGTCATTTCTCGTACGACGAATCGAATAAATCTGGAATCTGATACTCATAAGGCTGCTGTCCGTCTTGAATGGAATGGAGAAAGTAAGAATTGGTTGCTTACCGCATTTGAAAAAGAAGCGCCAACACCTATCGACAAGACGACAGACACTGGCGAAAATCAAATTGATCTGCAGAGTGACACAGCTCTTCTGCAAGATGTTGGCTCTTCTTCTGTTGACAAAGATAGCGAACTGTCTGCAAATAAACAAGAAAATGTTCAATTTACTGCTCCCAATCTAATCCCAGGAGAGAATGTACTGGATTATGCCAATAGAATATCAGAGTCTAAGCATTTATTTGATGCTGAACAGGAAGTAGATATTAACCCAACTGAAGCACAGAAGTCAGCCGGTAACTATAAGAAAGGGCATATTAAGATTGATGGGTACGACATTACTATTGAGACCCCGAAAGGTAGTGAACGTTCGGGGGTAGATACTAATGGCCAGCCGTGGAGTGTTACCATGAACAACACCTATGGTTATATCCGTGGTACAGAAGGAGTGGACGGTGATCATATTGACGTATTCTTGTCGGATAATCCGGCTGGTGGTAAAGTATATGTCATTGACCAGATGAATGAAGACGGTTCCTTTGATGAACACAAGGTAATGTATGGCTTCAATTCTGCTTTGGCAGCAAAGAGGGCTTACATGAAGAACTATTCTCCAGGTTGGAAAGGTTTAGGAAAGACTACAGAAGTATCAAAAGAGGTGTTCAATGAGTGGGTGAAATCTTCAAAACGTAAGACGAAACCTTTTGCTGAATACAAGATTGCAAAAGAAAATGCTGATAATATCGCAGAAATACAGTCAGAAGACGTAGTACAAGCCGACACGGTGGAATATGGGGTTTCCAATAAATTGGTGTCTAAGGATAGATACGAAGAATTGAAGAATAAACTTCGTGGAAAGCTTGGACAAATGAATATTGGTTTTGACCCTGAATTGTTTTCCATCGGAGCGGAGATGGCGGCATATCATATTGAAGCTGGTGCCAGGAAATTCGGAGATTTTGCTCAAAGAATGATTGAAGATGTTGGCGATGCCGTTCGTCCATATTTGAAATCTTTCTATGAGGGTGCACGCCAGTTCCCGGGTATGGAAGACTTTCAGAAGGACATGGATGAATACCATTCAGTGAAGGACTTTGATACTGAATCATTTGATAAGGCTGTAGAGCCCATAGATAAAGCTACATTGCCTGCCAAAGAAAGTAAGTCAAATAATAGGAAATCATCTGAGAATACGGTATCTTCGCAAAAGAGTGAAAGTAATAAGCCTGCCGAGATGCAGGATTTGTTTAATCAAAATTTAGAAGATCATGGCGAACAAAGAAACTCCGAAGAGCGAAATCCGGATACGGATAGAAGCATGGGAGGAAAAACACGGGAAGAAGCTGTCAGAACTGAACGGCGAAGAAACGATACAGGCGTGCATGGACATAATGTGCCTGACACGGACAGAAGCGGAAGAATACCTGAGTCAACAGGCCGCGTCGTCTCTTCTGTAAAAGTTCAACGAAATCGAAATAACTATAATTTCGGTGAGAACCACATTGATGTTCCTGCCGGTGATGTTGCCAAATTAAAGGCAAACATTGATGCCATCCGTACACTTAGAGAAGTGGAGAATAGCGGAAAGCCGGCTACGGAACAGCAAAAAGCAAAGTTAGCCCGTTATGTAGGCTGGGGAGGATTGGCTAACGCATTAGATGAAAATAAATTCAAAGCCAGTGAACGTTCTTGGATTGCCGATGCCAACTGGAACGCGAAGTACCTCCCTTACTACAAGCAACTAAAAGAATTACTCTCTCCTGAAGAATTTAGAAGTGCGGTCCAATCAACCACTACGTCGCATTATACTCCCGAACCTATAATCCGAAATCTTTGGAACATTGCTACACGCGTAGGGTTTACCGGTGGAATGATAAGTGAACCGGCCATGGGAGTGGGGCATATTCTTGGTTTGATGCCTAAAGGTATTGCCGAAAATTCTCAAATCAGCGGTTTTGAGATTGACAGTTTATCTGGGAGGATAAGTAAAGCATTATATCCAGATGCTAATACAAAGGTACAGGGCTATGAGACGGAGTTTGCTCCACAAAGTAAGGATCTTGTTATTACCAATGTGCCTTTTGGTAAAGATGCTCCTTATGATAAGTTCTTGGATAAGTCGCTTAGGAAAAAGCTTGGTGGGGCATACAATCTTCATAATTATTTTATAGCAAAGGGATTACTTGAACTGAAAGAAAATGGTTTAGGAGTATTTATTACGTCGTCTGCAACTATGGATGGTGCTGACAGCCGGTTCCGTGAATTTGTTGCTGGTAATGGTTTTGATATGGTTGGAGCTATACGCTTGCCCAATGATGCTTTCCAAAAAAATGCAGGTACGAGTGTTACGGCTGATATCCTAGTATTCCGTAAGAGAAAAGCAGGTGAGGTGGCTAATGGCGTGAATTATATTTCCACTACTCCTGTGGGAGAGGGTACTTATGAAGAAAAAGGCGAGAAGCGGACGAAACCCATAATGATTAATGAATATTTTGCTGCCCGTCCTGAAATGATGCTGGGAGAAATGATGACGGCATTTGATGCTGGTAGTGGTGGCTTATATAGTGGAGCTTCGCAGACATTAAAGGCTCGGTCTGGTCTGGACTTATCTCAAGCGCTTAGTGAAGCTATCGGAAAGTTACCGGAAAATATTTTGGGAAAGGTAGAGAATAGTACTGTGGTTAAGGATAAAGAACAAACCACCCAGAAAGATGGAACATTGACCGTTAAAGATGGAAAGGTATATGTTTCCATGAGTGGGGTTTTAGAACCTGTTCCCGTAAAAGAAACGTTTACCTACAACGGTAAATTGCAGAAAACGGTAGATGCTGTACAGAGTTACAATGATCTTAAATCCACACTAAAGAAACTTATTGCTGCGGAACAGAGCTTAGATATAGACCCTGAACCTATAAGGAAAGAGCTAAATAAGCAATATGATGCTTTTGCAAAGAAATACGGTACACTCAATCGTAACAAAGCATTAGATAATGTTCTCGTAGAAGACTTTGAACGTTACCTTCCTCTATCATTAGAAGACGTTACCAAAGTGCCATCTGCCACAGGTAAATCATCGGTTTACCAAATAACCAAAGGTAAAGGCATTATGGATAAACGAGTTAGTTATCCTGTGAAAGAACCATCTAAAGCGGATAATTTGCAGGATGCTGTAAACATCAGTCGCTCCTATCGTGGCGCTATAGATATCCCATATATTTCTCAACTAATAGCGAGGAGTGAGGAGGAAGTTATTGATGATATGTTGCGTGATGGGGTGGCATATCGTGACCCTTTGACTGGTGACTTAATAGATAGGGGTACATATCTTTCCGGTAATGTTAAAGAAAAACTGGAAGAGGCAAGAGCTGCAGCGGAACGTGACCCGGCCTTTGAAAAGAATGTGGAAGAACTTATCAATGTCCAACCTGAAATGATACGCTTTGGTGATATAAGCTATCGTCTTGGTACCCCCTGGATACCTACTGAGTTCATTGATAAGTTTGCGGAGGATGTCTTAGGGCTTTCGGATACTGGATTGAATTTTGTTTCAGTATTAAATGAATATGTCACAGGCAAATCTATTAGTGTAGCAGATTATGCAAAAGCCGGCATATATAAAACTGACCGGCTTGGAACGATTAATTTATTCGAGGCTGCATTAAATCAACGGAAACCGAAAGTTTATGATGAGATTAAAAACGGAGAACAAAAGATACGTGTCGTCAATGAGGTGGAGACACAAGCCGCTGCTGAGAAGGTAATGGAAATCTCTGATAAATTCATTGAATACATCGACGGGCAGAAAGCGTTTCATAAAGAGTTAGAACGGATTTACAATGACAAGTATAATAACTTCCGCCTGAAGGAATATGACCTGCCAACTTTTGAACATTATCCAAATTCTAATTCCCAAATAACATTGCGTATCCATCAAATGAGAGCTGTACAGCGTAGTTTAGGGGAAAGCACTTTGTATGCTCATCAAGTAGGTACAGGCAAAACATTCACGATGATTACCACCGCGATGGAAATGCGGCGTTTGGGAATCGCCAGAAAACCTATGATTGTTGTTCAAAATGCCACATTGGAAGATTTTGTAAAAGACTTCTATAAACTATATCCAGGTGCTAATGTCTTGGCTCCTGGGAAAGACGAACGAAGTGCAGATAATCGTAGACGTTTATTTAATCTGATTGCAACGGGAGATTTTGATGCGATTATCATACCTCAATCATTTATGCAATTTATACCGGATGATGAGGGGCGAAAGAAGAAACTCATTCAACAAAAAATTGAGGAGTATGAGAGAGTTATTGGGGCTACTGAGAATGACTCTTTGAGGCGTAGATTAGAAAAGGAAGTAGCTGACCTTCAAAATCAATTTGAAGGAGTTGAGAAACCTAAAAAACGATCGGTAAAAGATAGGGCCAAGGCTGAGAATCGTATCAAAACTAAAATGGAACGCCAGCTTGATCGGAGAACCGACGATGTATTGACTTTTGAGCAAATGGGCATAGATGCATTGTTTATTGATGAGGCTCATAACTATAAGAAGATTGGGTTTGTTAGTAAGATGAGCAATGTTAAAGGTATTGATACTACTGCATCCCAACGTGCAAACAGCTTGCTACTAAAGGCCAAATGGGTACAGGAGAAGAATAACGGCCGTAATGTAATACTTGCTACCGGTACTCCTATAACGAATACGATGGCAGAAGTCTGGACTATGATGAATTTTGTTGCCCCTGATATTCTTGAAGCTTATAACATTCAGACTTTTGATGAATTTGCAACAACATTCGGTACGGTGGAACCTTCTCTTGAATTTACGGCTACCGGGAACTTCAAAATTGCGGATCGCTTTAAGAGTTATGTCAATGTACCGGAGTTGGTGAAAGCTTTCCGTAGTCATGCCGATGTTGTTTTGACGGAAGATGTAGAAGAGTTTCAGGAAAGTAGTAGTATTCCAAAACTCCGGGATGGAGCGATGACCAATATTGTCATTGATAAAAACGAAGATCTGGAAGACGTAATGCAGATTCTCATAAGTGAGTTGGAAAGATTCAGCAAAATGAGCGGTAAAGAGAAAAGAAGAATGAGCGCACTTCCTCTTGTTGTTTTTACTAAAGCAAAACAAGCTGCGATTGATCTCCGATTACTTAATCCTTCATTTGCAGATAATCCCAATAGCAAGACTAATCAGGTTGTATCAAATGTCGTAAAACTCTATAATGAAAGTAACGCGGATAAAGGGGCACAACTTATTTTCTGTGATAGTTATCAGTCTCCCGGGGAACAGCCCAAAATGGATTTGTTTGACTATGATCCGAATACTCCTCGTTTCAATCTTTATGAGGACATAAAACAAAAACTGATAGCCCAGAGAATACCTGCCAAAGAAATTGCTATCATTAATCACTATGATGGTGAACGTCGGAAAGGTTTGTTTGAGAAAGTACGCTCTGGTGATGTTCGTATATTACTTGGCAGTACTGAGAAAATGGGAGTAGGCGTTAATGTTCAGGATCGCTTATATGGTTTGCATCATATTGATGCTCCGGTACGTCCTATGGACTTTGAACAAAGGAATGGTAGAATCCTTCGGCAAGGCAATAATTATGCTCTGTGGGGCAAACCTGTAAATGTAGTGACCTATGGTGTTCAGGGAACTTTGGATGCTACAGCTTATGACCGCCTGAGAATAAAACAGAACTTCATTAATCAAATGATGAAAGGTAATGTTTCTGGCCGTATTATGGAAGAACAGGATGATGAGGACCCCAGCGGAATGACATTTAACCAGATGGCAGCTACATTGTCCGGTGATAAGACGGCTCAACTCCTATTTGTTGCTGAGAATTTATTAAAGAAACTACGTAATTTAAAACGAAGTGATGCAAACAGTAAGAGTGGTATGGCTGAGAGTATTGAGTATGCCAGAAATCGAATTATCCATGATAAAGGTCAGAAGAAAGTATATGAACGTGCCTATAAAACTATAAGTGAGTATTTCCCTGACGGCGTTGAGAGCGTTACAGTTGACGGTGAAACTTACACGGAGAAATTTGGACCTGCATTAGAGCCGGTTATTGCCTCTTATGAAGATGCATATAGCCTTAATCGTGGGACAGCGCCTCTAAAGATAATGTTGAATAATAGCAAGGCGGAAGTCATTATTCATTTCAATGAGGGTAGAATGGTATATGAACTGTATGCTGGTAATGAACATATTGTCGAAGGACGCCAATTCAATGGTGGTAAAGGTTTGATGTCAAGTATTGAGCACCAGTTGAAGGCCGTGGAGAAAAACTTGTCTGATATTGATGAGAAGATAGCTTCCTATGAAAAGAGGGTCCAGGGACTAACGGAAGCAATGAATACTCCGTGGGGACGCGAAGATGAATTAAAAGCAGCTGAAAAGGAAGTGGAGGGCTTGAAAAAACAATTGGAAGAAAAAGCTAAAGCATCGGATGAAAATAAGAAATATCGTATTGCTGAAGATGAAAGTACAAGGAATAGTAAGCGCCTGTCTTCCGTTATAGTGGAACAGGCGAAGATGTTGAATACTCCTGTACGGATTATAAACAGCATTGATGAATTGTCGAATGATGATGATGCTCGCATCCAAATAGAAAATGGAAGTAATGTGAAAGGATGGTTTGATACAAAAACAAATGAAGTAGTCGTTTACCTGCCTAATGCCGTATCTGTTGAAGATGCACAGGCTACTGTATTGCATGAAACTGTTGGACATCGTGGGCTGAATGAAGTATTCGGGGAACAGTATGATGATTTCATTGATAAGGTTTTTGAAAATGCCGTTCCAGCAACAAGAAGAAAAATCATTGACCTTGGAATTAAACGAGGGTACGATTTTCATTTGGCCACAGAGGAATACCTTGCTGGACTGGCCGAAAAAGGTTTTGAACGTGAAAAAGGTTTCTTGCAAACAATTAAGTCTTTGTTCATAGATATGTTCCATCAATCTAAAATCAAACTTGGTTTCAGATTGAATGATGGAGATTTACGATATATGCTTTGGAGAACCTATCAATTGAAGATCGAAGGACGCTCGACAGATTCTTTTGCTAAGGATATGTCCATGCGATATAAATTGAAAGTTGGTAATTACCGAGAGACGCCGGTGCGGAAAAAATACAGGAGCGATAATGCAACAGCTGAGAAAGATGTAGCTAAACATTTGTATGAGGCCCGTACTTTAGACAGGATGTATAAGTATCAAGAAGCGTATCAGGATAGTATGCTGGGGTTGAAAACTCTGCAAGAAGCACTTGAAAAGGAAACAGATAAACCTATTGCAGATTATGAAAATGCTTATATGGCCGAAAACCAATTAAGTAGTAAGAATTCATTTGAACAGGAATTTTATAAAATGAATTTCTTCGATCCGATAATGTCAGAAGTGAACAAACTAATAAAGACCGGGGTAGAGTATGGCGATATACTGGATTATTTGAAAGCTAAACATGGTCTTGAAAGAAATGAAGAATTTGCTAAACGTGCTGCGGAGGAAGCAAAGGAGCCATTTCTTGAAAAACTAAATGATTTAGAAAAACTTCTGGCCGATGGTGGTATTGATGGGTTAACTTTTGATGAAGAACGAGATAACTTAAACTCAGAGATGGAGGAAGCGGCTGAAGATGCGTATATTGAAGCTCGTGGAAAAGACTTCTCCGGCTTGTCTTCACTTACCGGTGAAAAAGAGAATTTCACTACTGAGGCTGAGAAGTTAGTTTCTGCTTTTGAAGAAGGTAATGATACTGCTGTTCTTTGGGAAAAGATTAATGCTGCAACAAAAGAAAGTCTCAAAAAGTCTTATGAGTGTGGCTTAATGACAAAAGATGCTTATCAGAAGGTTAATGCTATGTTCAAGTATTATATTCCACTACGAGGTTGGAAAGAGGATACGGCGGCGGATGTTTATGATTATATCATGGAAGAGCGTCCGATATTCAATGTCCCGGTGAAAAAAATGGGAGGGCGTATGTCTGAGGCTGACGATCCGTTGGCAACTATAGCTAATATGGCTGAAAGTGCCATCATGCAGGGGAATAGAAATCTTATGAAACAACGATTCTTGGCGATGGTTATTAATCATCCAACAAGCCTTGCTACAGTGAAGCAAATGTGGTATACTTATGATGGGGTGCGAGATGAATGGCAGCAAGCTCTACCTGAGATACCGGAAGACGCAACAGGGGAGGAAGTGGCTGCTTTAGTCGAAGAATTTGAAAGAAGAATGGTAGAGCTTGCAAAAGAAGGACTGGCTCGCAAAGGGCGGTTAGAGGTACCATATAGGGCATTGCCCAGAGAGCAAAAACAACATATGGTTGTTGTTAAGAAGGATGGTCTTGAATATACTGTTTATATCAATGGTAATCCAAGGGCGGCACAGGCTGTAAATGGACTGACTAATCCAGATGCAAGTAAAAGTGTATTTTTGAATACTGTAAAGCGGATTAATCGTCAAATGGCTGCCAACTTTACTACAAGAAATCCGGCTTTTGTAATTAGCAATTTGGCAAGAGATGTGATATTTTCTGCTTCTGCAATAGCTATTAAGGAAGATCATAAGTATGCAAACCGTTTTAGAAGGAATCTAATAAAAAATGGACTGGGGCTGAGACTTGGAGAATTGTTATATAAGTCTGAGAAGAATTCTCTCGACCTGAATAATGAATTGGAACGTTATTTTTCAGAGTTTCTTAAAAATGGTGGAGAAACAGGATACACGGCATTACATAGTGTAGAAGAACATCGAAAAATGATAGAACGTTCAATCATGGACGCTAAAGGTCTTGTCGATTTGGGGCGGATATTTGGACTAAAACCGGGTAAAGTGACTACACCAACAACTTTAGGCATTGTCCCTGCTTTCCAATTTGTAGCTAAGTGGACTGAGTTTGGTAATAGATGTGCTGAAGATGTGAGCCGTTTCACTACTTATATGACGAGTCGGCAAATGGGACGGAGTATTTCAAGAAGTATTAGTGATGCCAAAGAAGTTACAGTGAATTTTAATAAGAAAGGTGCTGGCAGCTTGTGTGCTACTACTTTAAAATCTCTGTTCTTATTCTTCAATGCTGCTGTACAAAGTTTAGCTAATTTTGCGAATTTAGCAAAGGCTAATCCAAAGCGTTTTTCTGCTGCAGTTGGCGGATTTACTGCGGCTGGAATAATATTGCCTATCATAAATAACTTACTCATTGGTATGTTTGGTGGTGATGATGATAAGGACGCCTATGAAAATCTGCCAGAATGGGTAAGGAAGAATAATTTCTGTTTCTGGTTAGGTGGTGATAAGTTTCTTACTATTCCAATACCAATTGAATTGCGTGCTTTCTATGGATCTGGTGAACTATTCCGTTCTTATATGGAAGGTAAAGGGGATAATCGCAATATTGGAATGGAGTTGATGGGGCAATTTACCGAATTACTGCCAATTAACCCATTTGGTGGTGGAGAATGGAATATTCCCAAAGGTACACCAGTGGAAAATATAGTTGGTACTGTTGTTGGCAATCTTATGCCTGATGCCGGAAAACCTATTTATCAGGTATTCCAGAACAAAGACTTCTTTGGAAAACCTATCTATAAAGATAGTTTCAACGAACTTATGCCGGAATGGACTAAGGCGTATGCTGGAACATCTAAGGCGCTTGTTTCCTCTACCAAGTTACTAAATGAAGTAACGGGTGGTGATAAATACGATAGAGGGCTATTAAATATGAACCCGGCAATTCTTGAACATTTCTTTGAAAGTTATTTTGGAGGATTGGGAAAAACTATAAATCAGGTAGGAAAGACAGTTTCAATGATTTGGGACGAAGATGAAAGAATGTGGCGGAGTGTTCCTGTATTAAACCGGTTCTTGAGTGGTGGCGATGAAAGAAATGTTTTCAGTCGTGTAAATGAGGCATACTTTAATTACTTAGGCGAGTATAAGGTCGTTGAGAACAGACTTCGCGGCTATAAAAAAGAAATAAAGACTGGGAATGAACAGTATAGAGCGAAGTTGAAAGAATTGGAGAACTCATCTGAATATGAACGTTACTCGGTATTAAAGAAATATCAGAAACGAGTAAAATCATATCAGGATTTGATAAAAGAGGAAACGGATAGGGAGACTCGAAAAGCGTATGAGACTGCCCTGAACCTTCTTAAAACAGAAATAGTAGAAGAACTTCGGAGCGTTAAGTAGCTTTTGTTGTAAATCAACAACTACCTAATGGGTTAACTGTCTTACTTTTGTGAAAAATGTGTTGCTATGAATAAGTTTTTGAATAGAAATGTAAAGCCAGTACGTAAGAAAGATGCTTCTCGTGAACAGAGACGTAACGAGAAGCATCTGGATATTCTGGATGAATTCAGTAAATATTGGGCTTCACTGGATGAGGCTCGTCAAAAGATGCGCCGTAGTGTGATGTACGCTTATGAGGACCAGTGGGGAGATTATATTAAAGACCCGGAAACGGATTTGATGATAAGAGAAGCGGACTTAATCAAAAAGAATGGTAAGGTTCCATTGAAAAACAATATGATTAGTCCCATTCTTAAAAATATTGACGGGCAGTTTCGTAATAATGTAACTCAGTCTATCTGTACGGTCCGGGATCAGAAAGAGGCCAAAATCGGAGAGATGATGAGTATTGCGGTTGAATATGTCCATGATCTTAATGAAATTCGGGAGTTGGACTCTGATAGTCTCAGATTAATGTTATGCGGTGGCTATGTGGGCCAGCGTGTGGAATATGGCTGGAACCCGGCTAAACGGATGAATGATGTTTGGGTTTATGGCTGTAATCCAGCGCGTATGTTTTTCAATACGAATATTGAGGATGTCCGTACCTGGGACTTGAATTGTATCGGTGAAGTGTATGATATGCCACTCGATAAGGTTGTTTCCCTATTTGCTAAAAGCCGGGCTGATAAAGAGTGGATAGAGAACATATATCGTGTGAGCGACACATATCTTACTTATGATGGTATGCAGGGAAGGGAAACGAAAGATTTAGATTTCTACACCCCATCTCGTCCTGATTTGTGCCGGGTTATCTTTGGGTGGAGGTTGGAGAGCCGGGAGGCATACTTCTGTCATGATACACTGAAAGGTACATTCTACTATATAGGATTGAACGAAAAGAAGGAAATTGATTGGGAGAATCAACAGCGAACGAATGAGGCACTTGCTCATGGTGTTTTGCCGGAGGACATATTGTTGATCGAATATGAGTATGGCAATGAACAGTATTGGTATTACCGGTACATGTCCCCTTGGGGAGACATTCTTCAAGAAGGCCGGAGCCCTTATTGGCATGGTTCGCATAACTATGCTTTCCATGTGTACCCGATGATACAGGGAAAGGTCTTCAATTATGTAGAGGATTTCATAGACCAGCAACGTGCTATCAACCGAACAATGACATTGATTGATTTCATTCGTAGTTCGTCTTCCAAAGGTGTATTGATTGTTGATGAATCGGCTTTTGAAAGTATGACTCGCGAAGAAATAATCGACGAATATGTGCGGTATAATGGGGTTCTGTTCTGTAACCTGAAAAACGGTCAGAATCTTAGTAATGTCGTTCAGCAGTATAATGGGCAGGCGGCTGTTGCCGGTGATTATGAACTATTGAATTTGCAGTTGAAGCTCATCAATGATATTTCAGGCGTGAATAGTGCTATGCAAGGTAAACAGCCAAGTGCAGGCACAGCCGCAAGTTTGTACGCACAACAAGTTCAGAACTCTTCATTGAATTTGAAAGGAATGTTTGAGTCATTCAACTCATTCCGTAAAAGAAGGGATTATATGGTTATGCAAACTATCCAGCAATATTATACTTCAGCCAGACACATTGACTTGTCTGGGAGAGATTATTCGGAAGAAGCAAAGTACTATGATCCGGATAAAGTTCAGAATGCACAGATTGACCTGAAAATCACTGAGGGTACTAATACCCCGTCATTTCAGATGTTACAGAATGACTTCTTGATGCAACTCTTTGAAAAAAATGCAATTGATGTCAAGATTTTGTTAGAGAATTGCTCTTATCCGTTTGCAACAAAGATACTCGAAGCTATTAAACGAAACGAGCAGGCTTTGATGAATCAGCAGGCAATGGGGGGCATTCCGCAAGATGTAATGCCAGGTAATAACAATCTTATGCAGAAAGTGAATAATGACCAATTCGCCACTCCAGAAGATGGTATCGTGAAAACTGCTGCTTAAATAGAAGCTTCGCTGACAATCTTTGTTTTCTTAGACTTCCTAAACTCCCGCATAATTCGCGGGAGTTGCCATTTATAGCAAACATATACAAGGATGGCTGTCGCCATCAGGTAGTCGTCATGACAGCCTTCAGCGGCACCCATCTCCTTGCCATTTTCCTTTAGTTCATACGTATCCATCTCGAAAGTGGTTGGCTTACTTCTCTCAATATATAGAAAGTCACGCATTGCGGATTTAAGGAAGTTGATAATAGTAGGCTTAGTTTTGGGATTGGTATGGAAACCATATTTAACCGGTAGGCCCTGTTTAATTTGCTCTGGTGATGTACGCGAATAAAGGTTGTCGTAGTATTCTACCACTTCATCCAGTACGTAGTCGAAATTATCTCCTTCGGTTCCTTCTGTTTCAAGTGTGTTGCTTTCAATTACAAGCACGGCATTTCCGTATGCAGCCGCTATCTGTACAGCTTTCCATATCAATAAGTCGTGCTCGATATGTCCATGCCATTCGGCGACAATTTCCGGTAGCCCACCTTCTTCCAGCATTGGGAGCCGGTCAGCCACTTTAATACACGAGAAGTCTGCGGCTTCCGATGTACCACCAATGTCGACACTAACCACATATCGGTCATAATACTTTTCTGTATAGTCGGGAAGTGCCCATACCCACAGGATGTTATTCAGGTCCTTTGTAGGCTCTATGTGCTCAAAACGAATATTAGTTAGTGCGTTCTTACCTTTAATATCGTTTGCCACAAATTCGCCATAAAAACAAGGCGGGAGAGTGGCTGTCCGAACTTGTTCGACGTATTTTTGTGGGAATATTCTCCGGCCCGTGCTCTGGAATGCTTCTGCGGCCGTAGACGGATACTCGGAACACATACGCCATTTATCTTTAAATTCCAGCGATTTGTCTCTGTACCAAGCGATAGCTTCTAAAGTTGCACCAATCTCAAACAGCCAGTATTCATATTCGGTCATGGTGGCAATAAACGCATTGTATGTTTTTGGATCGATGCGTTTTGAATATATATCAATCATGAACCAGGGAATGAACACTGGAGTGAAATTGTTACGTCCTTCGACTGCATCCAACCAAGTACGGTGAAAATAGTTACCTACTCCTTTGGCGGTGGATTCCAAAACCTTGATAGTGTAGGGGCCGCTAAGTATTGACCCGAATATGGATTGTACAAGGTCTTCCGGTTTCTTTCCCTTAGTTTCTTTCCATAAACCGACTTCTGTCAAGTGGGCCATTGATATATCTTCTGAACGAAGACTTTCCGGTTTCTCTGCCGAACCTATAGAATATCGGCTATTCGTTGTATTGATGGAACGCGTCTTCTGTGAGCCTTGATAAGGATTCGTTTTTAGGCGGATACCGCCCGTTGCCCATGCAGGCATATTGTCGACTGCTTTTTGAAGCATACCAGATACATTCCGGGCTGCGGATTCAATGTGCCCACAGATAGCAGAGTTCCAATTGGAACGATGTATAAGCTGTATCCACAACATATAAAGCTGGGTAAGCGTGGAACCGCCCCATTGACGGGCTTTACACAGAATAATGTCAATAGGGACACCAGCTATGCGAAGCTTTTCCAGTTCTTTTAAATAGTATCTTTGTGCCCGATTAAGTAAAAATGCTATGTCTTTTCCTTTTCCTTTCGCCGATATCTGAATACATGAATAGGCCCAGTATTCAAAGTCGTAATTTATTCGTTCCTGGCAAAATGATGTCCAAAGCTCATTCCTTATCTTATCCGATATACCCTGTTTGAGGATGAACTTGATATATCCATTAAATCCAATCTCAATGAGTTTTTTCACAAAACCGGTTTCCGCGAATTGTTCCGGAAGATACATTTCTTCAATAGGACAGTCTTTTATATAGACCTTTTTCCGGGAAATAGATGTTGATCCTTCGCCGGTTATCGGATTATATGGACTTCGTATTATCGCAAGCCGTTCTCTGTTCTTCTGTACTATTTCATTTACGGTCATATATAAACCTCCTGAATAAGAGGCTTACCGCAAATGATATTAGAAAGCTATATACGTGGATAAGCGTATTGATATGTGGAGCGAATAAGCCCGTGGTTAGAAATGAAAATGCAAGTAGGAGAATGATTTTCGGCATATAACGTCGTTCAATGCCGGCTGTAATAATGCCTACCATAGATAAGACTATTGCTGAGGCACCAACTGTCGGTTCCTGATAGGTTGCAAAGATTGCTGAGAGAATAGGAATTATAGCCATTATTGGCATGATGATATACAGGTTGAAGTTCCGGAGCCTTCTCCAGTAAAACAAAAATAATGCAGAGTTGATACTTAGATGGAAAAAATTAGTGTGGACAAAGCTATAAGTAATATAGTTCCACCATTCGCACCCATTATATATACCTAATTGCGTAGTGTCGCAATAAAAGCCAATGGAGTATATGAATACAAGGAAAATGATAAATATCATCTTATCTGTTCTTTATTGATTTATAAATGATGCCTCTCATTGTATCTATTGCCACGTAGTAAGAAGGCGCTGGTTGTTCTATGATATATTTTAATACGCAATAACCAGGCGCCCTCATTTCTTGTTTGTACTTTAGAAATCTGGCGTATAAGTCTTTGTACATACACAATTTGTTTTCATTGGAAACTTTGATAGGTTTTCCACGATGCATAAGTGATATAACCCTACGTGCATTATCATAGGTTATGAAAAAACGAGGTGCCTCTTTCTTCATAACTTCCTGAATAATTTCTTCGGTTGAAATATAAGGCATACTTTTTCGTAAGCTTTTCAATGCATCAAAGTATGCTTCTCTTATAGAATTATCTCTTATTTCTCTGAATATATCATCCATTATAATAATGTTTTATGCAAATATAATTAAAGTAATACTTTAAAAGTTGCGATTTTACTAAAAACGCAGCTTTTAGTTGTAAAAACGCAGGTCATGTTTCCCTTTTTAGTGCTTTTTTTGTGCATCAAACAATTTAAGAATTTGCTTATGGAAGATATTAAAGAAAAGAAGGATGAAACGGTGGTTGACAAAACGGAATCAGTTCCGGTCACCGAACAGGTTCAAACTCCAACAAAACGGGATCAGTTAAGGTCACTTCTTACAGACGAAATTCCCGGTTATAATGCAGATGATGATGAGTCTTCGGCTGAAATGTTGATGGGATATATCAACGGAAATAAGGAACAACGCAACAAACTTGCCGAAGCTTTGCAAGAAGATCCTCGTTTGGCCCAGATGCTTGCCGATATTGTAAACAAGAAACGCGGTGCCGGTAATGCAATGGCTCGCTATTTTGGAAAGGATCTGCTAACTGCTGAAGAAGGTACTCCGGAATATGATGATATTCTGGCAGCCGAAGAAGAACGAAAGCAGGAAATGGAGGCGATGGAGGCCAGCAAGAAGGAATATAATGATAACCTTGAAAAGAGCATGCCTATTGTAGAGGGATGGTGCCAGGAGAAAGGTTATGATATTGAAGAATTTCTTGATAAGGTTTGGACGAATGTTATTTCTCCCATTATGTCAGGAAGTTATTCCCGTGAAATATGCGACTTCTTGGATAAAGGTCTGAATTACGATAAAGACACGCAGGATGCTATGGCCGCCGGTGTTGTGCAGGGACGTAATGAGAATATCAATAAGTTGAAGGAAGAACGTGGGGACGGACTACCTAAAGGGATAACGAGTGTTCCGGGCAATCCTAATAAGAAAAAAAGAAACTCTCTCGTTGAAGCTGCATTAAATGCCTAATTATTCACTATTATAATTTTTGAGAAATGAAAGTAATTAATTTTTTGAAGAAAGAGAAATGGACGGTACTTTCCGTCATGCTGACGCTTATTTGCGTCTTTGTTGGTGGCGGTGTCCTTATGGCTGATGCTACCGTAATTACCCCTGGCTCAACACCATCTCCAGGTAATGCTGGTGAACCTACTCAATTGCCAGGTAGTCCTACAACTGTTTCCGGAGTGTCGGATGCTACAGGAGGTGTTGGTGGTGGAAATCTTATTCAACCGGATATTGATGATGACATTTTCTTAATTGGTACGGATGAAACCGTCTTGGATGGTATTATGCGTAAAGCCAAGAAGAAAGTTCGCGTTACAGGGTTTGAAGTGGACCACTTTGTTATCGATGAACAGAAATCTTCTGTGTTCACTACTGAAGATTATACTTCTGCTGGTGACCAGCAAGCTCCTATCAGTGTCCCTTCGGATGATCGTGGATTATTCCAGGAAAATGGTACGGTGTTGGTGAAAGGAGTCAACGGATATACCGAAGATGGAAAAACGGAAATCAAGGGAGTGGATCTTATGCTGTTTATTACCGGAAAAGATTCGAGTGGTAAACCCATTGTTATGGCAATTAACGGCCCGAAGACGAATGAAGGGGATGCTTATTGCAAAATTCCTTCAATTCCAAAGGGTACAGAAATCGTCATTTTGACGAATGCATGTGCCGAAACTCAGAAGGAAGTTGCTCCTGATGTTGTATTCCCGACCCCTAAACGAGTATATCTACAGAAGACTATCATGAATGAGGTAGTATCTGACTATTTTGATGCTCAAAAGAAACGTATTCCTTTTAACGAAGCTCAAATTGCTGAGGCTATGATTAAGCAACACCGCAGAAAGAATAATCGTTCTTTATGGGTGAGCCATAAGGGCAAATTAATGGTTGACCGTGGTAAAATGGGGCGTCAGTTAGTATATACTTCCGAAGGTGTTCGTTGGCAATTTAAACGTGAGTATGAACATATCGGCCCGTGGACATTTGCTGATATTATTGCTTTAGCAAAATTGAAGTTCACAGGTCAGAACTGTTCTAAAGAAGCATGGTGGCTTATGGGGCGTGATTTATTGGAGCAAATTCAGAATATCGATTTCACCAAACACAAAGACATCACAATGACTTCCGATCAACAATGGGGGTTCTCATGTACTAAACTTCACACTGTGTTTGGGGACTTTTATTTGAAGCATGAGCCGACTTTGGATTATCTGGGATATTCTTGTAGTGGTGGCATTCTTGATATGTCCGGTATTGTTCGCTACTATATCAAGAACGAAGAAACCAGCTCTGAAAAGATTGAGGGTGAAGAGGCAAAGAGAAAAGCAATCATTTCTATCAATGCTTTGGCGTTGAAAGGCTATTCCCATATCTGGGTTAACGGTGAGGATATTGATGGTGATAATATTCCTGGTGCTTCTGCTATCACTAATTGGAGTAATGCCACTGATGCACCTGAAAATCCGAAGTTGAATGATGTCATTTATTTAACTGTTGCTTGTGCTGGTATTACAGGATCGAAGGCAGGTGATATATATCAATATAATGGTACCTCCTGGGAGAAATATTCGGGTGTAATTTACGCTCAAAACTGATTCTGTGACAATCTAAGGGCGGAGCTTTACTCCGTCCTATAATTTTTTAAGATATGAAGATTTATAAGAAAAAATACGCAATTTATGGAATGATAGAACAAAGTTGTGTCTTTCCTATGGGTACTGGTCATATTCGTGTTGATTTCCGTCATGGCTCTTTAACGACTGCTGGCATTGTTCCTGCCACATTCACAACTCAAAATCCGGTAATTCAGCAAGCGATTGAAAATTCTCCCAAATTTAAAGCGAGGGTTATCAAAGAGGTAGAATCTGTTCTGATTCGAGATACGGGTACATTGCAAGTTCAAAGAGGAGGCACTCAGAAGTTTGATAAAGTTGTTGTGGAAAGTACAGAGCAAGATACTACTTCTGATATATCAGAATCTGGTGAAACTAGTGGCGGTGCTGAGGGGTATCCAGATGTGAAGAATTCGCAGCAAGCGAAAGATATCTTAATGGGTGAACCTTATAATATCTCTCTTGCCGATCTTGGAAATAAAGCTGCAATACAAGCTAAAGCAGCTGCAATTGGTGTTTCATTCCCTAACTGGAAATAATGATGACTGAACAGGAGATCATAAGTAAAGTCAAAGCGATACTCAATGAAATAGGAGAGGAAGAGACTCTTTCTCTCCTATCTGAAGATACGGTCAAGATTGAAGAGTATATAAAAGTGGTTATACCAGATGCTGTAAGTTTGGTACAAATGAATTCTCCTGTTAGATGTGTCAATAAGAAAAATGGTGTTTCTTCTGATGCTACTGTGATCTCGGATAGTGAGGGGAAATGTCTTGTACCTGTTCCTGATGATTTTGTCTCTTTGATTGCGATCAAACTTTCTAATTGGAAGAGAACTTGTATTGTAGCTTTTGATTTAAACTCAGAGGAATATAAACAGCAATGCAACTCTTATACAAGGGTTGGGAGTTACAAACCTGTGTGCATAATGGGATATAATAACTCTGGTAATAGAGTACTAATGCTATACTCTGCAAAGTCTGATTCTAAATTAGAAATGTTCGTGTATGAAGCGAAATATACCCTTGGTACAGACTTAGATATTGATCAGAATGAACCTGTATCGCAAGCTATCTGCTATATGGCTGCTAGTTTAGTGTATTCCATCTTTGAGAATAAAGTAACATCTCAAGAGATGAGGAACATTGCAGTCAGTCTTATTCCACAAAAGTAATATGTATCATATAGATGAAGAAAATAGCGACGTTGTTTTTGAGGTAAATGGTAATAAGGTTGCCTTGAAAATAGTTTCTTCTCCCGGAGGAGGTGGGGGAGGATCATCTATCTATTTGATAAAAGTAGGGGATACTACAATTCCTACGAATAAAAACACATATTCAGCCTTAAGAATATTGGCTGAGATTGCAAATAACAATGAGATCTTAAAAGATATATTTCTTCGTAAGGACAAAATCGATAGTACTGACTATCTATTGCGTCTATTTGGAGGTTTAGAGGTTGGCGAAGCCATAGACTCACTGATCGCGGGCAAGGGCATAATCGCGGATGATAAAGGGAGGATACAGGCTGACCGCATGGAGTTGCGGTCATCGCTGACCGTTTTGCGCCTTATCATCAACGAAATTCAGGCTATGTCCGGAGACTTCTCTTTCTCTGATTGTGGTACCATTGAAAAGGTTGAGTTGTTGGACGATGGTACCTACAGGCTTACTATGGAGAAGCGAACAGATACGGATTGGACTACATTAGAGGAAGACGACGTATTATATTCTATCATTAACTCGCTGTTGGTCGGAGGTACAGACTATTATACTTCTTGGTTCAGACCGGTATCGAAAAACCGCAATGATAATACTTTGACTGTAGTTCTTTATCCTGATAGCGAAGTACCGGGCGGCAAGAACTACCCACCGGTTGAAGGATATAATGTTACCCGCAGAGGTAATGCGAAAGTCCCGGATGCTGGCGAAGCGGTAAATGAGCGTGCGCAAAGTTGGTTGCTTTCATCCCGTGAAGGTAGGATTATGTTCTTGCAGAATGTTTTCAAACCCATTCTCGAAGACTACAACTATGCGTTGACTCTTGGCCGCTTTCCTAATGTGAAGATGATAGAGAAGCTTCCTATCGGTCCTACAGATGTCGGAGTCATGTCGAAGATTGGTGTCTTTGAAAAGATATATGAAGCTGACTGGAACGGCACCATCATACCCAAGAAGGTAGACCGGGGCGAGTGGTCTCTGGCTACAGCACAAGGAGATGAACCTTACCGATTTGTAGACTATGAAACCCAGTTGGAGAATCAGAAGGTGATAACCACGCTGGAACAGCATACAGTCTATCATTATGGCTGTAAATGGGGTTGTATAGTAGACAAGACTACCGAAGAGCCTCAATGGAACTCTGCCGGATGGGTATTGCTCGAAGGTGACAAGAACTATCATCTTGACTTTACTTCGACTGCCGGTTGGCAGTTCTTTAAGAATGGCGTGAACACCGATATCGCTGCCGTTGTGAGTTATGGCAACCGTGATATTACCAATGTTCTTATGGCTACTACCGGTGTCGAAGTGGAGTGGTTACGGGATACCGGGAATGTGCCAGCGGATAACAGTTGGTCTCCCACTTATGTAGATGATCAGAAGCATGTTATCCGGTTGACTTCCGCCGATATGGGGAGCGAATGGGGACTTTCGGTTAGAACAGTAAAATTCATCTGCCGGGTATTCATCCCGGTGGGCGAAGATATGGAAACAGTTGAAAATTATGTTGGATTTAGAATATAAAAAAAATGGCTATACAAACCCAACCCAAAGACGTACAGGTACACATTGATCCTTATTCTTTCCTGGCAGAGATACAGGTTCTATCCGGTAATCCTGTACAGAACTATAATAAGGACACGAACGATTACGAACCTGACCGTTCGCTCGTTCCTTGTGTACTCATGCCTTACATTTCCGTTCAGGATCCGGAAGGTTTGATGAACGGAAGCCAGACTATCACCGGTGCCGAATGGTACGAAGGTGCCCCGAAATCAGATGGCAGCAACCGTATCGTTGACAATGATGACTATGCTATATCAGCGTCAGGAAAACCCACCTATTCTTTGACCGTAAAGAAGAATGTGGATTACAACAGTCCGATAGAGCTGCATTGTATCTTCTCTATCACGGACAAGCGAAAGAATACCCAGGAGAAATTCGAGCGTAGTATTGTACTTCGAACGAGTATTTTTGATTCAAACAACTATTCCCTGAAGATCAACCGTCCCAAAGGCTGGACTATCAACCCGCTCGAAGTGGTGCCCAATAGTAAAGGAGAATGGCTATACTCAATCACCGCTCAAGTGTACTCAGGTGAAGATACGGTTGCAGATTCCAATGCCGCTTATTGGTGGCAGATGCTTGACGGTACAACATGGCGTGACTTTACGGCTGATGAGCTTGAGGTGTTTGTCTCCGGCAAGAACGCAAATGGTACCTGGGGGAAAACATTGACGCTCGATGCTCGATTCTTCAGGAATATTTCTGTCCGTGTTCGCGGTGCGTATTATACCGGTACCCGTCCGTCTTCGCCGACTTCGGACGAGATGCAGGCAACGACTTCCATCAAGGTAGAGATGCCTGGTACATTACGCGCTGACATCCGGCAGACGAAAGGTATCAAGCTTAATTCCCGTATGAACACTACAGTCGGTTACGAGTGTGTATTGTCGTACAACAAGCAGTTGATTGACAGTAGCAAGTACAGCCTGTTTGTGATTGACTGGTACGCGAAATCAGCCAAAGCCGGAAGCACAGCAAAAAATGTCGGTCGTGGAAGGACCGTTGAGTTTGTTCCCTCTACATATTCTTTCGATCCGTTGTACCCTATATCGGTATATGCTTCAGTGAAGATGTATGCAGTAACGGCATTGGTTACTACGAATGACGATAAAGTCTTAACTACGAGTGACGGTAAATTGATTATAACATCTAAATATGAGTAAGCTTATGAATTATCTGTTAGTAAAACCGGAAGAACTGGACGGTCAGGGTTACGATTACAAGTATGCCGAACGCATACCGGACGGTCGTGTAATCCTGCCGCTCAGTGCTTTGAAGGTGCTTTCTAATTTCAGCCCTGAAGTACTTTCGAAGGATAAGTTGAAAGCTCTGATAAAGGAGCAAAAGGAAAGCGGCCTGTATGATCCTTCAGGAGAAGATACCACCACTGAAGAATCGACTCCGGCCGAAGATCCTGTTGAACAGGAAGGGGGTGACGTATGAGACTTGACGGAGTTTTTACCCTCATTGCTTTAATGGATGGCACGACTGTTAACGGTACTATCCGGGTAGAGGGTACCCCGCTTGTGCAACGCTATAACGAGGGTACAGCCGTGTTTATCCCGAACTTTGAAGCGTTGGCCGAGAATAATCGTCCGACCGTTGTTGTTATCCTGCGTGATATTTCTGATGGCAGCGTTCTTGTACCCAACACGATTGAGTTTCGCTATAATGACTTACTGTTGACCTTTGGCAGCAACGGTTTGTCAACGAATGCCGGTATGGTGGGCTTTTTCAAAAAGATAGACGCTTACAGTACTACCATTGGCGGAGCTACCTATCAAGTTCCCGCCTTACGTGTGATGAAGAATCTTGTGCCGATATCCAATTATGACAATGACCGGATCACTGTCTCCGGTACCGTTGAAATTGGCGGCTCTTCGATTGCTTTCAATGCGCTGTCAAAGGAAGTCGTAATTCAAGAGTCTACCGGGAATCAGTATGATGTTTTGATAACTAACAACAAGGGTTCACAGCTTCTTGAGGATGGGGAGTCCTTAACTGATACAGCCCGTATTTTCAAAGATGGAGCTGAAATTACCGATTACACCGGATTTACCTTCCAATGGGTAAAAATGCTTGGAGATAGTGAAACAAACTTGGGTACATCTCGCACGCAGGTGATTTCTACCGATGATGTGAATAACGTACTTAAATTGCGTTGTGATGTGAAGAAGGACGGTTCATTGATAGCCTCCGGCTATGATGAGATTACCGACTTTTCCGATCCATACTATATGCTTTTCAAGTTTACCGGCATTAGCGGTAATGCAGTAAAGAAGGGTGAAACAGCAACGGTTACTCCTGTTGCCGCCAAACGTAGTACGGGTGAGGAATTTCCATCGCTCATTAAAACCTGGACATTCTCTCTGAAAGATAACACCGGTGCCGCATTTGTTTTGACGGGAAAGGATTCCGCCACATTTACGGGAGCCAATGCGAAGATTACTTATGAAGATATGGTACGTGCTAAAATGGGCTTATCAGGCACTGTTAGCGGAACTGCATAAATTGTATGATATGATACTGACAGGAACATTCTACTTGGTTGCTGAAGCTGAACGCCTCTGGATTGGCATCAATCCGGAAACGGTATCTTTGGATGCTAATAACGTACAGGCTGCACCGTTACAGGTCCGGTTCTGGGCCGGTGAAGGGAGCAATAAGGTGGCCATGCCTGCCTATCTCACGTTCAGGGTTGAAAGTGTTGTAGGTAGTAGTGTAACGAAGTTATTTGAGGACAAGCCGGAGGCAAAGGTTAGTTCATACGACTACACTATTCCTTCAGATCAGTATGCCACTGCCAACCGTATCAGCATCTATGCTTATGAGGATGCTGGTCGGACGAAAGAGATTGATAGCAAGCAGGTGAACATTGTTGCCGCCAATCCTACGCCATTTCCACGTCCGGAACCTTGGTCTGCTGATCTTGTTTACATGAATGGTGAGTACTTAATGCATGATGATCAGGAGGGTGAAGATGAGGATGTCCTGTACATGTGGACCAGTCGTGTACCTGGTAATACAACGACTGATCCTAAAACATGGATACAGAACAATCCTAATAGTGGATTATGGACGCCATATCCTTACTCTACTTTATTGGCCGGCCGGATAATTCTCGGTAAGTTTGGAATGATTGATTCTGCTGTCTTCCAGAATGGATATATGATATCGCAGCAAGGCGTTGATGCAAATGGAAATACAACGTTTGATTATCGTAAATTTGGAACTGATGCATTTTCTCCCAATTTGATGCTTAATTTCATGAACGGAGATATCGTTGGTGGAAGTTGTGATTTATCTGGTAATATAAGGCGTGGAATAGTAGCTTATGAATCCGGTTCTTTTTTTCAGATTACTGCTAAAAGTAATAACTATGTAATTAAGAATAGTCAGGCGCAGAACAAAGTCTATTTGCTTTTTAGTACAGGAGCTAAATCCCTCGGAACAGAACTCTGTATAATCAATGGAGGAAGTGGAGTTACTACGGTTTCATTTTTCCTGGAAAATCCATTTTTCCTGTTCAAAGGCAAAGTATATACTTATATCAAGATGAATAAACCAGGTGATAATATAGATCTAATATACTCTCCTGTACTACCCAGCCTGTCTCCAGGTACAGGCGGTGCAGCTTTCATTATCAGAAATAAATCTGATTTCAGAGCTGCTACAGACGGAGTTACATTGGAGAGCATTTAGTTCAAAGTTCACACGGAGAAATCCGTCTTTTATCAGCATCTCCCAATGCTGTAATTTGGGGAAACAAATTAAACAAAAAAGAGATAATTCTAAAATGTTAAATTGGGCTGATTTTCTTGATAGAAAAAACGCCCCTTAAAAATACAATGGTATAATGGAAAAGATAAAATTGTCAGAAGTTACATTTACTAGTGCCCCCTCATCAATTATAGGGTTATCAGCTGATCAGAACGTGGCGCAGGTGACTGTAGATAGCTTGTCTAAGGTTGAATATACTTCCTTGGCTTCAGGAACGGACAAAATGAGATATACACAATTAAGATACAGTACCAGTTCTGGGGCAGGAAGTAGGATTCTGCTATTTGTTCCTATTTCCGGTTTAACAGATAAAATAGATGCTGCCGGAGTCCTGGGAAGTTTGTATGTGTTAAGAGCAGGTGTAGGCTACAGTCCGATGATGGCCAAGGCCGATATCGTATTATTTCGTTCTGCTTCATACCTAATAAAAGACATGAATGTGACAGGTGGATGGGGAGGAGGAAATAATCTTGTAGACTTTAAATTAGGACATTGCCGTTATAATGGAGAACTATATCTTGCAATAAAATTTAATACAGAGTTCTCTATTACAACCTGTTTTCAAGGTTTTTACACTTCAGATTGTGTATTTCGTAACGTTATAGAAGAGGATGTAACCGACTGGACGGAATTGTAATGGTATAGAACGGAATTGCTCTAGATAATAGGGGCATAGTGCCCCTACTATTATTGTGTCACATCAATATATGTCGCTGCGTCAACTTCATCTTGATTAGCTTCTGTCAAAGGGATATTATCTATAGTTTGGACAGTATTCATAATCTTCACATATATAGCTGGTGTATGTTGGGTGCGTTCAAAAATAATTTTGAATGCACCAGTATTTCCATCACTCCATACCTTAAATCGTGGAGTTGATGGAGTACTTGCTCCGCCTATCCGATTTAAAATTATCGTAGGTGCCTTCAAAACATCGGTTGATCTATTGATAGTCATATAAAATAAAGTCATTGGCCCACCTCCAAAAGCAGCAATACTAATGAGCAAAGAAGTGGATATTGCTGTTTTAGTGTTCATTTCATATACGACCCTTGACACTGTGGTTTGTATTCTTCTTTCCATTTTTACATCACTGGCGGGTTTAAGACCATTTTTTTCAGAGGTAGCAACCGGAATTGTGGTTATCAATTCGTTTACTACCTCTGCATCGCTAATTAACATTTTTTCCATACCATTGTATTTTTAACGGGCAAAAGATATGGAATAATTATAAGCAACGGAAATCTGGACTTAAATGAGGTAAGTGTTATTGACTTCTCATAAAGCAATAAGTTAACTTCAATTCTTTTGCAAAATTGTTTTTTACTGAAAAACTATATTCCCCTCCTGATATGACAGATAATTTATCTTTTACATTACTTAAAAAAGAAAACATATTTCCTGTTTCGGCTACTTTCATACAAGTAAGCGCATGCAGAAATAGTATACTTGAACCGTTTGCACTATTTGACAACAAAATGAGACTATATCTAATGTCGAATTTCACTTCTTCATTTGCTGCTAAAGTAATACTACCTTTTATTGTACTATATGCCATGCCTGGGGTAGCTAATCCTTTTTCCTCGGTAGTAGCGAGCTGCATTCCTTTTCTGATTTCTTCTACCACGCTTGCATCTGTCACCTGTATCTTTTCCATCATACCTTCCGTTTTTAACGGGCAAAAGATATGGTACAAAAATAGGCGACCGTAGTCGCCCTCTTTCAGAATGTAAATTCTTTGACTAAATATCCCGCATCAGGTTCTTCAGGAACTTCAACCGGTGACTGGAAAATAAAATTTATGTTGCACGAATAAGAAAACATCAACTGATTTGAGTTTGTAGTTCGAACAAATATATCAAGCATTGAGCCGTTAGTTGGTGATGCTTTATATAATATTCGAGCTTTACTTATTACTCTGCCAGAATTAGCCAACTGAACCACAGATTGCCTATCACTATATCCATCGGCATGGATATATAGTAACTGAGAATTTGGAGCCTCATTATTATAATAGTTTCCTATTATCAAGAGCACAGCATAGGGGACATTTCCGTAGCGTCCCAAAGCAATTCTGTACCATTTGCCTTGCAATAACCTTTCACTCGGAGCGATACTTCCACATCCTCCAGCTTGCGCAACAACCTTAGAATTAACGAGTATATCATTACCGGAAGCATCAACTGCTTTCACTTTACTTAGACTATCTTTGGTTTCCAAACCATTGTTGTAGTCCTTAATTGTAGTCTTCTCCATACCCTTGTATTTTTAACGGGCGATTGATGCGTAGTTTGTCCGTGCAGGATTAGTTTACTAACTTCACGGGCAAAAATGATTTACGCATACATTAGGGTAAGTACCGATAAACAAACTGTCGAAAACCAGCGATTTGAAGTGCAGAATTTTGCCAATGAACGCAAATTAGTGATTGATAAGTGGGTGTCGGAAACGGTGTCAGGCACAAAGGCCGCTAAAGACAGAAAGTTGGGCCCACTTTTAAAGAGAATGAAGAAGGGTGATACCTTGATACTATCTGAAATAAGTCGTCTTGGCAGGAACCTAATGCAAATTATGTCGATGCTCAACCTCTGCATGACGAAGGAAACCTTTGTTCTAACTGTTAAGGAGAAATACGAGCTTGGCAATAACATTAATAGCCAGGTGTTGGCTTTCGCTTTTGGTTTGTCCGCTCAGATCGAGCGTGATTTGATTTCACAACGTACTAAGGAAGGACTGGCACGGCGTAAAGCAAGCGGTCAGCAATTGGGCCGGAAGAAAGGTGACAAGAATACTCATTATAAGCTGACCGGTAAAGAAGGTGTTATCCGGACTATGCTTGACTATGGTTACTCGAAGGCTGCTATCTGTAGAAAACTGAGATGTAACTTTAAAACGCTTGATGATCATCTTGAAAGAATGAATGAAAAGCCTTGTGAATTAGAAGATAATTAGTACCTTTGCGACATACGATTATGCCCATTGACAGCCCGTATCAGGTGTTGTTGATGGGCTTTTTATTTTAAGAAATCCCGTCCTACTTTCACAAGCTGGATCGGGATTTTGTAGTTTAAATACTACTGTGATTCTACAAAATTAGTATTAAAATAGATATATGCAAAATGGAGAGATTATTTACGTTAGATCAAATTAGAGTGATATGTGTGTCATTGTTCAGCTCTTTGTTGGCGTACTTGACACCGACCAAAGGCTTTTTAATAGCTTTGGCAGTGATGTTTGCCTTTAATATCTGGTGTGGGATGCGGGCCGATGGAGTGAGTATAGTTCGGTGCCAGAACTTTAAATGGAGCAAGTTTAAAAACGCATTGGCAGAGCTGCTCTTATACCTGGTTATTATCGAGGTGGTGTTTGTCTTCATGGACTCAATAGGGGATGGTGACAGTTCTCTCATTGTGATAAAGACTATTACGTATGTCTTCTCATACGTGTATCTGCAAAATGCTTTTAAAAACCTGATTGTTGCGTATCCCAAAAACAAAGCTTTCCGGATAATCTATCACTTGATTAGGTTTGAGTTTAAACGTGCGATGCCCTCTCACGTCCAGGGAGTAATTGAAAGAATTGAAAACGAAATTGATAAGGAGGAAGAGAAATGAGAGTATTGGTTGACAATGGCCACGGTGAGAATACTCCGGGCAAGCGCTCACCGGACGGAAGGTTAAGAGAGTGGTCCTATACAAGAGAGATTGCCGATATGGTTATTTTCGGCTTACGTAAAAAAGGTGTTGATGCTGAACGGATCGTGAAAGAAGATACGGACGTTCCTTTGTCTGAGCGATGCAGGCGGGCGAATGACATCTATAAAGAGACAGGAAAGAGAGCTATACTTGTTTCTATCCATTGCAATGCGGCCGGTTCTGGTACTAACTGGATGAATGCAAGAGGATGGAGTGTGTTTGTATCGAATAACGCTTCAAGTAATAGTAAAAAAATGGCTGAATGCCTGGGGCAAATAGCAGAATGTATTCCGGTTCCCGTACGTAAGCCAATGCCCGACCAATTGTATTGGCAGCAGAACCTTGCTATTTGCCGGGACACGAATTGTCCGGCCATTCTGTCGGAGAACTTCTTTCAGGATAATAAGGAAGATGTAGACTACCTTTTATCCCGGGAGGGTAAGGATGCTGTTGCACGGATTCATATTGAAGGAATCATTAAATATTTGGGATTATGAAAGAGTGTAATTTGAAAGAAATGTGTCGGTTGACAGTTATAGGTTTCTTGGCATTGATAGTGATGGGAGTTCTGATGTCGCTATATTCGTGTGGAAGTTATAAGTCTACCATGAAGCAAGAGACATCTACCCAAAAAGTGGATAGTATCAGGCAGATTAGAAATTTTGGCTTTACTTCTATGCAAGATATATCCAGCTTCTTACATAATACTACCAATCGAAAAATAAATTGGCAATTGTATGATACCACTAAACCTATTAATCTGGATACAGGTAAGCATCCGTTGCTGGCTGAGGGGAATACCGAAGAAAACAATGAGATTAAACAGGATACAAATATAACGGCTGCAGACAGTGTAATGTTGAAGTCTGATAGTTCATCGTCTTCTCAAAGCCAAGAAAATGTAAGGCAGGAACAGGAGAAACAGAAAGATGAAACGACATTACCCAAGCAAATAAGTAATATGATTTGGGCTTTAATTACTTTAGTTGTTATAAGTGGCGTTGGATGGGCTATTTATAAATTAAAGAAGCGCGGAAATAGTTGTAAAATAACAACTTGAATAATTCTCATCATCATATATTTGCGATATGAATATAGAAGTAACTTTAAATAAAGCTGAAATAATGCCGGAAGTATACAAGATAACTGGATACACCGGCGCTAAGAATATGGATATAGAGAAAATATCTTCTACGGAAGATGATTTGAATATCCTGGATAGCTACTTTGGAGAGGCTGTGAGTAGCATCGCTGATATTGTTTCCAGATATGGGTATTTATCTAATGAAACAGAGAAAAGCTCTACCTTCTGCTTTGATTTACCTTCCAGTTGGAAGATAGCCGTAAAAAAAGCTTTGGAGAAGTCTTTGAAACAATATGTTTCAAACTACATCTGTATGCAGTGGTTTAACTTGTCGAAGAAAGAGGAAGTAACTTATTACGGAACAGTATGTGACGAGCAGGCTATTGCTATAAAGAAATACCTTTTGGAGCGAGAAAGGCCCAAACGGAATTAATTGCAATTAATAACTAAATAATTTATTATGGAAGGAAGTAAGGTTATCAATCTTGAATTGACTGTAAAAAGTCTGTTTGAACAAATGAAGGAACACTCTTATTATTTGGGAGAAGCCCTTAAAAGTGATCCGAAACTAACGGAATTAGCTGCAAAGCTTCAAGCTAATGACGACGACGACACCGTGTTGAAGGATTTGGCCCAGGAGGGCGGAACGAAGCTTGGGAATATTCTGAGCCGGGTTATTGGTAAGACATCTTATTCATGGGATGAAAACAAAACTAAGATCAGCTTTACAACGAATGCTGTTTCAAACTTTATGGAAAGTCAGAAAGAAACGATTAAGGATAATATGCTGAGTTACCTTTCTTATTATACCTTGGCCAAGTGGCTTAATCTTATAAAGCCAGATGAAGCTACGCGTTTTGAACAAAGGCTGGTTGAAATTGAAGAGGAATTGAGACTTCTCGGTGCCCAAAGAGATAAGCCGAAACGTACAACGTCAGCAGCACCAAACACCTGATGAATTTACTGGCCATAGAAATAAAGCTAAGTAGCGTTTTCTCTGAAGTAGATGTTCGGACTTACTATCAGGGAGAATCTTTGAAGAAAAAAGATGCAGACTTTTCCTGCATCCAAACTTCTTCAGATGATTATGATATGCTTCGCTCACCTATAGAAACGGCCTTAAATAATATCAGTGGTCGTCTTATTAAGCGGGTAAAGTGTTTTGAATGGCAGATTGATGGTGAGAAGATCAGCATTAGTTTGATACCTTATGAAAGGATTCCTCCACATGCTGATAAGATCATGGAGTTATTGAAGAAGGCTATTTGGGATTACATTGTTAATTATGTACATTATGAATGGCTTTTGACTGTGAAGCCGGAACTTGCTCCGGTTCCAGAACAGAGGAATGAAAAATTAATGTGGGACGTGGTGAAGTTTATCGGAATGATAAGTGGAATGGTCAGAAGAAGGGCTACAGACTTAGCTGGAATATAGAGAGAAGGAGAGGGGATACCTCTCCTTTTTTACCTTAGTCGATTCTCGAATACTTCGGATGCAATAAATTCCATATAATTTAGCGATACATCCGTTCTAACACCTCCGGACAATGCCACCATGAAGTATTTGAAAGCTTTGGATTTATTCATTTTGGTAACAAGATCGCGGATATCAACAATACTTTCTTTACCAGAAATAAGGGTAAAATGCTCAGCATCATTGGAGCCTAAAATGTACAGCCCAACATCAGAGAATATATTAAGGCTTTCATCTCTAAACATTACTGGTTCACCACGCAAATATAAGTCTGACATTGCACGCTTGACTATTCCTCTTAATGCAGTTTGTAGAATGCGTTTGTGGGCATTACTCCCCATCTTTATAGGTCTGGATAAAAGGAGAATATTAGTTATACTTCTATGGCTATTTTGCATATCGTAAACACCAGGAGTAACTGATTCACTATCTATTAATGCATAGCATTCGGGATATTTATTTGTGAAGTTCTTAATGCAACAAGATATCTTAGACCATGTGCTTGACTCCATATTAAACAAGTAGGCATAAGGATAGTCTTTATTTGCTATGATTAGCTCATTCTCTGGATAGTTGTAACCTACTTCTGCATTTTCAAGATATTGAGTAAACTCTACTAATGATAAAGAAAATGATCCTATAGCTGCTATCTTAGAGATAATAGGGGAAGAAGTAACACAGGATGGGAGATATCCGATCATATCATCAGATATTGATTTTGCAGTATTTCCAGCTATCATCATAAGTCCACGCTTGGAAGCAAAGATAACGGCTTGATCTATGCCTTTAATAGATTGGGGATTTATACAGACGTCGCGTGTTATTGGCGTTTGTGTTGAATAAACTACATTGCCTGTTCCTACTGACATTGCATATACTCCATCTGTGGCAAATACATACAATGGGTGTTGTCCAAATTGCCCTTGTGATAAAGCTGTGGTATTGGAGCATAGGCCCACTATTTCTGTATTTGTTGGTTGATAAGTCTGTGATGCTGGAAATACCATTGGACTATTTAAGGCTGATACTTTGAGTACGTTACGCGCTGTATAATGTGTGTTCTCTTCTGCGGGTATATCAGATTCGAGTTTCTGATCAATAGATATGTAATAGGAAGAAAGTATTAAACCATAACTGCTTCTATCACCAGGTATTTTCCCCCATCTTTGAGCTGGCTGGCAATAGTAGGCGATATCGAGATAGGGGTGTTTCTGGAGTGAAAATACTTTTTTGAGAGTTTCCCCGGTCGCTCCGCTGCTTGATTTAGGTGTTATAAACAGACTCATGGTATGTGCCCTTGAATCAGGATATGTAAGAAATGGAATTATTAACTGTTTTGATGATATCGTGTTTTTGACAATGGTTTCCCCTTGTTCTGTGCTAATGGCGGTACAAATCGTTAGAGTATATTCCGTATTCGATTCTTGGGTCTGGCTCTCATACCCGTACATATATCCTTTAAAATAGGAGTAGTTGATGTTAGCCAAATGCAATCTTGAATTATATACATAGCTTATTTGGGCAGAAAAAGAGTGTTTTGTTTCGGATGTTATCAATTGTTCTTGAATAGAGATATTGTCTTTTGACCATTCATCAAGTCTCCAGGTCTGTTTACCTTTCAATGAAAATTCTGCAACTTTATAAAAACGATAGGCTTTCAGTATCTGTTCTGTTTCGTTGTTGGTTCTTTGATATTGATTGTAGGTTATGCTTCCGTATTTACTCTCTTTTTTTTCGAACCAGTCTATTGGAGAAATAAACACATCAATGGAAATTATAAGAGGGGTTAGATAAGATAAATCAAAATCATCGAAAGAGAAGTCTATTTTGGTGCCCATTGCGCCAAATTCATAAGTGTAATCCTTTAATGTGGCGTTATTAGGCTCGTTATCATAATAGAAGAAAGGATTTATTTGGCAAAATGATACTTTTTTACTATATGAGTCTCTACCCCCTCCTTTAAAGTCAAAGGTATAATCTATCTGGTTTCCGTGCTCTACCAGGAAGATGGGAGACTCCTTTATATATTCTCCGGAAGATGTTCTAAACGCATATTTAAGAAGGCAAGGACCAACAATATATTCTTCTTTGTTTAGTGTATCAATGCAATTGTCTAAATATCCAACAGCATTATAATCAGCAGTACGCATAAACTCTTCGCTGGTGAATCCATCAGATTTTCTACCACCAAGAAATTTAGAATCTGGACAGATACTTGTGACCTTAGACATTTGCGAGATTTTAATTTGTGGTACTTCAGGGATGGAACTAACGTATTTGTATCCATCAACGTTGTTCTCAAATATCTCGTATAGTATCTGAGTATCCGTTATGCAGCATGCAATATTTCCCAGAAAGGCAATATCATTTACTTTACCAGTTAGATCGGATGACAACCATTCAAAGTGAGAGTAATCTTCATTGAGAGCCTGTATTCTCCCATCTGTTTCCAGAACAAGTATTTTTTTAGCTAGTGTATGGTAGAACACCT
>OMDL01000231.1_pt1 | contig 38273 bp, 48 predicted proteins | sample 1674081 | NCBI WGS metagenome assembly OMDL01 (sample SAMEA103958139, study PRJEB25191) | human gut metagenome | biome: human-associated habitat [ENVO:00009003]; feature: intestine environment [ENVO:2100002]; material: feces | place: Germany | collected 2013/2015
AGGCCGAGCTGGAAGCCGCCGAGTACACCGGCAGCGCCTCCGGCGAGATGGTCACGGTGAAGATGAACGGCAAGCACGAGGTGCTCAGCATCTCCATCAAGCCCGAAGCTGTGGACCCCGATGACATCGAGATGCTGGAAGATCTGGTGGCTGCGGCCATCAACGCCACCGTCAAGCAGGTGGATGAGACCGCCGAGGCCGAGATGGGCAAGCTGACCGGCGGCCTGAATATCCCCGGCCTCTGAGCCGCGGGGAGGCGTCGCCATGAGTTATAATGCAGCCCCGCTGGACAAGCTGATCGAGGAGTTCAGCAAGTTTCCGGGCATTGGCACCAAAGGCGCGACCCGGATGGCCTATCAGGTGCTGAGCATGTCGGATGACGAGGCCGCCGCGCTGGCGGGTGCCATCCAGGCGGCCCACACCCGGCTCCACCGCTGCCGCGTCTGCCAGAACTATACCGAAGCCGAGCTGTGCCCCATCTGCGCCAGCGCCAAGCGGGACCGCTCGGTCATCTGCGTGGTGGAAAAGCCCCGCGACGTGCAGGCGTTTGAGCGCACCCGCGAATACCGGGGCCTGTACCATGTGCTCCACGGCCTGATGAACCCGCTGGACGGCATCACGGCCGAGCAGCTCACCGTCAAGGAGCTGCTGGCCCGCCTGAGCACCGACGAGGTGAAAGAGGTCATCATGGCCATGAACCCCACCGTGGAGGGCGAGGCCACCGCGATGTATCTGGCTAAGCTCATCAAGCCGCTGGGCATCAAAGTCACCCGTCTGGCCTACGGCCTGCCCGTAGGCGGCAATCTGGAGTACACCGACGAGAACACCCTGTACAAGGCACTGGAAGGCCGCGGGGAGCTGTAAACCTGGCAAAAGTTTACAATTCCTTCAAAAACGGGCCTTGCAAAACCGCAAAAATGTGATATACTAACAAAACGAGACCAGAACAGAAAGGAGGCGTGCCCCATGGCACCTGCAAAAGAGCGTCCGGCCACAAAGACCATCGCCACCAACCGGGAAGCACGCCATGAATACTTCGTTCTGGAAGCGTTGGAAACAGGTCTGGAGCTGAAAGGCACCGAGGTGAAGAGCCTGCGGGCCGGCGGCGTCAACCTGAAAGACAGCTGGGTCGATATCGAGGACGGCGAGCTTCTGGTCAAGGGAATGCACATCACCCCCTACGACCACGGCAACATCTTCAACCAGGACCCCATGCGGGTGCGGCGTCTGCTGGCCCACAAGAATGAGATCCGGCGGTTGCACCAGCAGTGCAAACTGCAGGGGTATACGCTGGTTCCGCTCTCGCTCTATTTCAAGCATGGCCGCGTGAAGATGGAGCTGGGCCTGTGCAAGGGCAAAAAGCTCTACGACAAGCGCGCCGATGCCGCCAAGCGCGACGCAAAGCGCTCCATCGACCGGGCCGTCAAGTCCAACGGCACGTATTACTAAGATCTCCGGGCTGTTCCAGCCGGACGAAACTCTGCTTCACCGCACACCCTCACCGGTGTGCGTTTCATGGGGGCGTAAAGGTTTCGACGGGGGGAGCGAGGCCTGGGCAGCGGGTAGCAGTGGGGGATCTGCTCTAAACTCCTCCAAAAAATTAACTGACAACAATAATTATCAGTTGCTCGCAGCCTGAGTGCTGCGCGTTCCGCCCACTCTTGTGTCGTGTGGGGCCGGGGCGTCCTTTAGACACAGCACCTGAACGGACCTAAGCTTTGCGGACCGGCAGGAACTCATGAAGCTACCAATGCGTTAGCCTGGCGACCGGCGTGACGCGGAGGGAATGTTGTTGATCGCCTGCACCCGGAGACACCTACGCTGAACTCTTTTCGGACATGGGTTCGACTCCCATCGCCTCCACCAGCAAAAAGAACGCTGATTTGTTAAAAATCAGCGTTCTTTTCTTTTTGGAAACCCACTTAGCAACCCACTTGGGATTTCGTGATAGAAGAAAACGCCGCTCTGGACAGAAGATGATTTGTCCAAGGCGGCGTTTGTTTGTCACCCTCTTACCACGGCATTGTACACCATCTCCAAGAACTGCACCGCACTGGGGCAGCCGGTGAGCGGGTACACGGCCATCACGCGCACCGCGTCCGGGTTGACTTCCCACGCCAGCTTCGCGGCCCGGCGGACAACGCCCTGAATGGCTTTCCACTTGCAGTGCTGCGTCTCTGCAATGGGTTCGTAGATCTCCTTTTGAACCGCCTCCAGCCGGTCTTCCTGCTCGCAGATGCGTATGATACACTCCCGTAGAGCGCGGTAGGAGCGAAAACTTCGGGTGATGCCCAGTGGGCGGAGCACATCGTCGATCTTGTTGCTCAGGGTTTCGTTTACGTCAATCATATTTGCACATCCTTTCCAGTTAATCCAACTTTAACCGGAAACTGCCGAAATGTGTCAAATGCGATAGAATGCGACGATATGTGTCGGAATGCGATAAACAGAAACAGCCCCACCATCCGGAGATCATCCGAGACGGTGGGGCTGTTTCTCTTACTGCTTATCCTTCAGGCGCTCGCGCTCAAAGGTCTTGTCTGCCTCGATGGCAGCGCTGGTGAAGCTGTTGTTGTACCACCAGTTCACGATGGCCGTCACGATGGTCGCACCGGCGGTCACGAGCTGGTTTACGGTCTCGTTGTCGATGGGGATCACGCTGTGCCCGCCCGCGCTGAGCAGCTGGTTTGCCAGAGCCAGAGCAAGGCAGACGGTCCGGACGATGGTCGCGGTCGAAACTTTGTTTTTCATTTTGAAGTCCTCCTTACAGTGTCGAATGGATGGGCAGAGCCTTGGCGCGGTTGTAGAGTTCCGTGCCGGTGCCGTTCCCGCCCATCATGTGGTAAGTCTTATATAGGTATCCCAAGTTTCGCAGACCGTCCTGCGTGATGTACCCCAGCTCCATGAACCGGTAGCATTCGGCGTAGATGCGATCGTGCAGCAGCGCCAGCACCGCGTCCCAGAGGGCCTTGATCTTCGGCAGCGCAGCCAGAATGCCTGCACCGATCAGCGTACAGACCCATTGGGCCCAGTATTCCATGAGAAACTGCCACATCGGTGTCACGCCTCCTTCATCCGGCTCAGACCCGCCCGCTGGATGATGGCCGGGTAATCCTTGTAAGCGTGGCTGAGGTCCACCGGGCCGCTTACGCCGGGGATGCGCCCCTCGCTGGTGTACTGCCACATCCCGTGGGGGCGGGTGGGACGCTTGCCGCGATAATCGGCCAGCCAGAGGTCATAGGCAGCAAGGGCATCCATGTCCAGCGCGGTGGCCGCGAAATTGGCGTAGGTGTACACCATGGCATACAGCCCCCACGCTTCCAGTCGGGCAGCGGCTTGGGCCACCAGCGCCGCCAGCTTGGCGGGGCCCAGCCCACGGAGCTTCGGGTCCTCCACGTCCACGGCCACAGGCAGCTGGAAGGTCTTGCCCGTCAAGATGGCTTTCAGGGTGGCCAACTCATCCTCCACCTGCTGGCGGGTCTGGGCGCAGGTGTAGTAGTAGCCGCCCACCGGGATGCCCCGTTTGATGCAGGTGGCATAGTTGGCCTCAAAGGTGGGGTCGAGGTAGGGCTTGCCGCCTTTGCTGCCCAGTACCCGCAGCATTACCCCGTCTACGGTGCCGCTGGCCTTGACCGCGTCCCAGTCGATGCGGCCCTGCCAGAGGGATACGTCCATGATGGTATTGTCCATAGCAGCCTCCATTACTTGTTCAGCCCGGCCTGGATGGCTTCCAGGTCGTCGGTGGTCAGGGCCGGGTAATCCGCCGCGATTTCCTCAAAGGTTTCGCCGTTGTTCAGCCGGATGCGGAACGCCCGCACCATGATGCGGAGTTTCAGGTTGTTCAGCGTCTTCATATTTTTAGCCTCCAATCAAGTCTGCCATCATGAGCACAAGGTCATCGTTTGCCGCTTCCAACGAAGTGAAACGTTTTTCAGCTTTGGCTTTAGCGATTTCGTCCTCTGGAATTTCCCGCAAGATAAACCACCAGCGGCCGTCCGGGGTGTCAGAGCTGGGCAGGATCTGCACCAGCTCCGCGTTGGTCATCGTGTAACTCTGCTTGCCATCGGTACAGGTTACGCTGGCCAGCTTGCCCTCGAACTGGGCTGCGGTCAGCTCCTTGTCGGAGCAGAAGTTGTTGCCGTTGAGGGTCAGGCTGCTGATTTTGGAGCCATCAGCCAGCGTAACCTCCCATAACCTTTTTTCTTCCATGTTGGGTCCTTTCCGAACAGCTTTCTGTACAGGCTGCTCATGTGCTGGATCTGCTGCCGGGACATATACCGGTAGTAGGCGCAGATCCACGACTTATAAGCGTTCTCTGTCTCTTGGTATGTGATCTCACCCTTGTCCGCGCCGGATACAGGATTAACAGATACCCCCGACCGGACGCACGCCGCCGACAGTGGAGGCGTAGTGGTAGGCGGCATTGCCATCGTTGTGGGCGGCGCCAAAAACCGCGGCCGAAACAACGTCACGTAGCCAGCACCAGCAGGCGCGGGTAAAGATGTACTGCGGTGCGAGCCGGAACAGCGGCAGCTGCGCCTTGCAGACCGTGTAGTTCTGCGGGACGGTGCTGCCGTCAGACACAGGGGCAAAGATATGGCTGCCGTACATCATGTTTTCGTTGGGCAGCTCAATAGTGCTATCGAACCAGCCGCCCCCGGACGGCTTGCCGTTGGTAACGGCGTTGACCAGATATTCGCGGTGGTTCAGGATGTGAGCTGCGCCAAAGGCGCTTGTGAAGGTCTGCTTTGCCTGATCCAGACCGGTCTTGTACATCTGAGAGCCGGCATAGCCGCCCTCGGTGGTGCTGGTCTCGTTCATGGCTGCGGTATACAGATGGTTCTGCGGGATGACCACGACATGGTGCTTGGTACAAGGCGTGTCGCCGGTGTTCAGCCAGTAGTCAAAAGCGACGATAATGTAGTCCACGCCGCCGATAGACCAGTAATCGCCCAGATACAGATCCTGAAACGTGCCTGCGCTGATCTGCGCGGCTTGTGCAGACGTCAGACTGCCGCCCAGATTCTTGCCGCGATACACACAGTTGTGCGCCGCTGCGCCGTTGGACACCATAATGCGGAGCATGGTGTCCTGCGCCATATCCGGGTTTACGATGCCCAGATCAGACAAGACCTTCGATAGGGTGACCCTCTGGGTACTGCCACCCTGCAAGATAATCTGGTCAGTTTTTGTTACCGTGCTTGCCTGCGGAAGGCTTGTAATAGGTACATTTGCACTTGCCATAGTATCCTCCCTTGTTAGATGTGTTTTTCTGCGGTCAGCTGCGCGGCGTCCGAGGTGCACAGGACAGCGCCTGCGTCAGTGTACAACCCGAAGGTCAGCCTGCCGGTCACGAGCATCGACATCAGCTCATCCAACTCGCCGCCGACCGCCTGCGCGTCCGCCGGTGCACCGTCGATGCGCAAGGTCTTATCCGTGCTGACGATTGCTGCAGCGCGGTCTGCCTGTTCCTTGGCAGATGCTGCACTTTTTGCTGCGTTTTCTTCGGCTTTTACAGCCGTCGTCTTGCTGGCCTCTGCGGCCTCTGCACTGGCGGCTGCATTGGTCTCGGACGCTTTAGCAGCAGAAGCGGACGAAGCCGCATTGCTCTCCGAAGCTTTCGCTGCACTCGCGGAGCTTGCAGCCGCGCTCTGGCTGCTTGCAGCGGCCTTCTGGCTGGATGCTGCTGTGCTGGCGCTATTTGCGGCGGCGCTCTGGCTCTTGGCTGCAGCGTTGGCGCTGTTGGTCGCCTTTTCCTCCAGGGCGTTGATCCGCGCCTGCGCTGTCTTCAAAAGCTGGTCCGTCGGGATGCGCGTCACAGCGTCCCGCATGATGCCGCACAGGGCCTCGTCCAGCCGGGTGTCCGTGATGTTGCCCGCCGTGATCGCCGTGCTGCCCGCCGGCCGCGTGACGTCCGCGAGGCAGAGGTCGTACACGGTGGCGGTGCGTGAGATGGACGGTGCCGTGGGCTGGGTGTCCGGGGTGCCCTGCAGGATGAGCAGAGAACTCTTCCGGCTGGCCGCGTCGAACCGCAGGACGATGCGGTCGATGCGGGGCCGCTGGCCGTCCGCCAGGGCGAGGGTCAGGGTCTCTGCCTCCCGCATGATGATGCTGTACCCCTCGAACCGCGCGGGCCGGACCCAGCCCTGCCCGGCGCTCACAGTCACTTTGACGCCACCTGCGGGCGTGACAGCGAAGTCCTCATCGGCGCTGTACACGCCGGAGGTGCGGGTGGCGTTGTAGCCTGCCGCGTCGCGGGCGTCGTAGTCGATGCCGTTGAGGGGATAGGTCGTGATTGCGCTCAAAATATCCCTCCTTAGAGCCTGTGCCAGACCGGCGTTCCCAGCCGCAGGGTACGGGTGGTCTCATCGGCCTGGCTCTGTGTGATGACGTCGGCCACTCGGACCGTCGCCCGGTAGCCCAGCTCCGGCAGGGTGCAGAACGCCACATCGCCGGGAGCAAGATCGGCGTCGAGACTGATCTCGATGCTGCCGGTGCGGAGCTGGTCCAGCAGCTTGTTGGTGCCCCGGTCCATGAGGCGCTGCAAATAGTCGGCGCTCTGGTTGGTCTCGCCCTTTTCCTCGTCGGGCTGGACGTCGCGGGCGTCCACGTAGAGTTCCCGCCGGTCGGCCCCGGCGGCGTCGGTCAGGCCGACCGTCACGGTGGCGCGGTTTTCGCCTTCACCTGCGCCCTGTACGATGGCGACATTGGCATAGTCGTTATCTCCAAACGCCCAACTGGCCCCCTGCAGGTTGCCCCACTTGGTCGAGAACCGGTTATTAGGGTCAGCTGTGGGCCTGAAAACTTCAAAGATGAGCTTCTTGTCGGTGTTTTTGCCGCTGAGGACCACCCGGAAGCCGAGGTCACAGGCCGCGCCGAGGGTGGTGAAATATTCCAGCAGGTTTCCGCCGGAGGTCTGGGCGGTGTAGCGGGTATCGAAGCCCACCAGCCCGCCCAGCTCCAGCCGGGGCCAGGGCTGCATCGCGGCTACCAATCGCCGCATGGCCCGCTCAGCGTTCTCGTCCTTGACGGTCTCCGTCGAGACTCGCTTACTGAAGATCCAGGTGGCGGGGAACAGGGTGCAGACAAGGTTCGCATCCTGATTCTCATTGGAGCGGTGGCAGATGCGCATGGGCACGTTGCTGTCGCTGCGCTTGAGCCAGCGGCCTTCCCGCAGCAGTTCGAGGTTTTCCTGCGTGGGTCGGACTTCGAGCTTGCTTTCCGTCAGGGTGTTGTAGGGTTCGTCCCAATACAGGCTCACCCAGACCTCGATGCGGCCCAGCCGGGCAAGGGTGGTTCCATCCAAAACGTCCAGCGTCATGCGATCACCTCCGGCAGGATGCCGCTGTACATCGGGTAGAAGGTCACAGTGGCCTGTAAATTGCCCACGCCGCTGTCGGCGTCGGTCTTGAGCGGGTTGTCACCGGGGGCCAGCTCCACAAGGTCGCTGTCCTCGTCAAGCAGGGAGAAGATGTTCTCGTCCTGTTGGTTCTCGGTCCGCTTGACGGCCAGCTTGTCGGTCGTGGTGCGGTAGATCTCGATGGTCTGACCCGGCGTCAGGGTGGTCAGGATGCGGATACACTCGCCAGTGACGGCGTTGACGATGCAGGGGTTGACCACAGCAGCGTCGCTGCGGAGAGTCGTGGTAAAGGGCACCGGCAGAGCTCCGGTGTTCCGGGCATTGACAAAGGCGCTCTGGTTCTTCGTGCCGAATCGGTGGGGTGCGGCATAGTTGACCGGGAACCGGAACGCTGCCGTATAGCCGCCCAGCGTATAGCTGGCCGCGGTGAGCGAATACCAGAACGGCTTCGGGCAGAACAGCATCATATCCAGCCGGGGGAAACCGTGAATCTGCGTGGTGTACGGGGTCTTGCTGACCACGAACCGGCAGAACCATTTGTCGCCAAAATAGAGGGTGCCCTTGGTCTTGTAGGTCAGTGTCCGGAGCAGCAGTTCGGCGTCAGCGTCGCCGTGCTCCGACCAGCAGTCGGCGATGATCTCCCGCGAGACGCCCGCGACGGTCTGGTCCTCTACGGTCTGGCCCACCTGGTTGACGCCCTGGGCGAGCTGCAGCTCGACGGCCACGCCGTTGAGCGGGTCGATGCTGTAGGGGATGCCGTAGTCCCAACCCAGGTGGAGTTCCGCGCCCGCATCGGTCACGAGCATGAGGTGGTCTTGTCGTTCCATTCAGGCGCTCCTTTCATCGTTTTGCAGCCTTGGCCCGGTCGGCTTCCCAGCGGGTCTCGCGGGCGAGGTCGGCGGCGGTCTGGGCCTTGCTGTAGATGTTCTGGGTGATGTTGGTGTCACCGTCCCGGTGGTAGTTGTTGGCCGCTGCGGCGATCTGTGCGGTGCCGGAGGCGGCCACGCTGCGGGAGACAGCCATGTTGTCGCTGAGGACCAGGCTGTTGGCCTGCCGGACCATCTCGGCCAGCTTTTCGTTGGCCGCAAGAATGGCGGCGGTGTTGTCCTCAATGGCCCCGGTGTTGTCGGGCAGCGTCGGGGTGGATGGCTCCGGCGTTGGGGCGGGCTTGTTGGAGCCGGAAGAACCGGAAGAACTGTTGTGCTGCTTCTTCAGCTCGGCCAGCTGCTTCTCGTAAGTCGTCTTCGACTCTGCCAGCTGATTCTTCATGGACGCCAGCTGCTTTTCGTAATCAGCCTTCATGGCTGCCAGCTTGCGCTCGTATTCGGCGCTCTGTGTCTCGCTCTTATTGGTGTAGGTGTTCTTCAGCTCCTGCAGTTTCTGGTTATAGCTCTTTTCCAGATCGTTGATCTTGGCGGCCAGATCGTCCGAGTTGGAGCCTGTGGAGCCACTGCCGGAGCCTCCGGAGTTGGCGTTGTCCTTCTTGGGCTGGTACTTGGCCTCCAGCTCCTTCAGGGTCTTCTCGTAGTTGACCCGCAGCAGCTCTTTTTCGAGATCGCCGGACCGGATGGTGTTATCCGCCTCGGTGATCTGCTTTTCCAGTTCGGCCAGCGCCGCAGCGTCCGTCTCGGTCCGCTTTCTGAGCTCAGCGGTGGCCTTTTTGTACTGGGCATCCAGCAGCTTCTTTTCCAGGTCAGCGAGCGACTTGGTGTAGTCTGCGGCCGCGACGTTCTTTTCGGCGTCCAGCATTCCGGGACTGTCGCTGGACAGCTTGGCTTTGGCCAGCTCTGCGGCCTTCTTGGCGTACTCGGCCTCCAGCTGCTTTTTCTCGGCTGCGCCGGAATCCTGGGCATACTGGGTATCCAGAGCCGCCTGCGCGGCCTTGGCCTCCGAAGAGGCTTTGCGCTTTGCCTGGTTCTCCTTGCGCTTGGCGGCGACCTTGTCGGCCTGGTCCCACAGCGGGTTCGAGACCCGGCGGATGGTGGACAAGCCCAACTTATCGGCGACCCAGTTGTAGGTGTCGATGATGGTGTTGACCGCACTCACGAAGCCCTGCACACTGAGGCCGATGAACCGGAGCATCCCTTCGAAGACGACCGAGATGACATCCTCCACGCCCTGCCAGACCCGCTGGAAGCCGGAGGCAACATCCTTGTTGGTGCTTGCAAAGGAGACCAGCGCACCCACCAACATGCCGATCAGGGAGATGACTAGCATGATGGGGTTGGCGTCCATGGCCACATTGAGGGCGGTCTGCCCGGTGGTGGCAGCCGCAACGGCGGGCACGAACTGGCCCACGAAACTGGACGCCAGCCCCGCGACGTTCTGGAACACGCCGGACAGCGAGCTGGACAGCTTGCTCAGGGCGTCCATGGCAAAGGTCTGAATCTGGGTGCGCTGCTCCTGTGTGCAGGCGTTCCAGAAATAGGCCGCCGACCATGTGGCGATGCTTTCCAGATCGCCGTCCTGGATCGCCTTGAACAGCGTCTGAATGCTGCCTATGACATCGCTCTGGATGGACTTGTTGATCTGCTCCCAGCTGGAGTTGAGCTTTTCCGTAAACTGGTAGGTCAGCAGCTCGGCTGCGCTGGAGAACTGCGGTCCGGCGTCCTCGATGGTCTTGCTGACGGTCTTGGTGCCATCCGCAGCGATGGTGGTCACGGTCTTGACCGTGCGCTCCACGCCGTTGACGATCTCGGTGCCGGTCTGTGTCGTGACAGTGCTGATTTGTTCGCTGCCATCGGTCAGCAGCTGGGTGGTCTTCTCGACCGTGACCTTTACGCCGTCCACGAGCTGGGTCTGGGTGTCCTTCGTGGTTTCCACCACGTCGCGGACCGCCTCGATGCTCTGGGTGACCTTCTGGCTGCCATCTGCCGCCGTGGTCGTGATGGTCTTCACATCGGAGAGGACGCCGTTCACCATTTGGCGGCTGGTCTCTGTGACCGTCTGCTTTTGCTGCTGAGTTCCGTTTTTCAGTGTCTCGTTGACCGTTTCGGTGGTGCGGGTGACGCCGTTTTCCACCTGGGTGCTGGTCGAAGTGATGGAGTTCACCACCTCAGAGGCGGCTTTGCTGGCCGCAGAACTGGACTTCTTCGCCGCCTTTTGGGTCACTGCTGCTGCCGACTCAGCAGCGCTCGAAATCTCTGCGGCAGAGGTTTTCGCCGCCGCAGCTTCTTCCTGTGACTGCCTCACGCGCTCATCGTGGAGCTGCTTGCGCCTGGCTGCGGCCTTTTCGAGCTTGGACTGGTTGTAGTCGTCCATCGCGCCATTATAGGCTTCGTTGTAAGCGTCTTTAGCTGCGCTGAAGCCGTTTTTTAGATTCGCAAGGGCCGCTGCGGCCCCCTTGATCTTGGCAACCAGTTCATTGATCCAGTCCACCACGGTGCCGATGGCGCTTTGGGCGATTTTCTGGACGGACGCAAACGCAGAATTGACCGCAGTGCGGAATGTATCGCTCGTATGATAGGCCGTGACAAGCCCTGCGGCCAGTGCGGCCGCCAGAGAAACAACCAGCCCGATTGGGTTTGCCTTCAGAACCGCATTGAGTCCGGCCTGTGCTGCGGCAAGACCAGTGGCTCCGCTTTTTGCAGCAGCGTGGGCGGCGGTCATTGCAGTCGTGGCAGCTGTCTGAACGACGGTCACCGCAGAGGCAGCGGCGATGTAGCCTTTATAGCTCAAGAACGCTGCACCGGCAGCGGTGACAACAGCCGTCACAACGCCGATGGTCTCCTTCAACTGACGCATCTTTTCGTCGTCGTCGAGGAAGGTGACCACCAGCTCGTTACCTTTGCCGATGATGTCGCCGAAGGCCGTGAACAGGTCATCGGTCAGTTTGCCGACGAGGGCGCTGATGTTGTCCTGCAATGTGGAGAGCCGACCATTCACGGTCTGGCTGGCCTCCAACATGCCGTTGTAGAACTGCCCGCCTTCGCTGGTGGCGGTCTCAACGGCTGCGGCCAGCTCGTCGAAGCCGACCTTGCCGTCCGAGATGCGCTTGTACAGGTCTGACATGCTTTCGCCGGTCGCATCGCAGATCTGATTCAGCGGGTTGAAGCCTGCGTCGATCATCATGTTGACGTTTTCCAGCGTGACCTTCTGGGCCGAGGACATCTTGCCATAGGCCCGAACGAGGGTCTGGAGCTTGTCTGCATTGCCCAGAGAAATATCGCCCAACTGCTTGAGTACAGTGGTGGTATCATCCGCTGCGATGCCGAATTGTAAAAGGGTCTGGGTGCCGTCGGTCAGGTCGGACAGGGTAAACGGCGTGGAAGCCGCCATCCTCCGGATCTCTTCCAGCTTTTCGGCGGCAAGCTGCTCATCGCCCAGCATGACCTTGAAGTTTGTCAGGTAGCTTTCCATCCCGGCATTGTACTCAATGCCGCTCTTGACGACGCTTTGCAGGGACTCAGCCGCTTTTTTGGCGAAGTCTGCGATCAGATTTCCGGCGGCGACCGTCCACTTGTTGACGCTTTGTTCCGCCGGGTCGCTGTTGAGCTTTACTTCGCCGGTGATGCTGAAATCTGCCACGATGTCCACCTCTCATTCAGAGCGCGGGCACAAGGGCACAGGCTGTTATAACATGATCTCGATTTCCCGGCGGCAGGCCGGGTTCTTGCATTTGACCCACACGCCGTGGGCTGCGGCGTCCTGCACGGCCCAGACGGGCAGCGCCTTGCCGCAGAAGGGGCAGCGCACCGGAACACGCTGGTCAGTCGTGCCGGAACCGTGCATAGAAGGCGGCGTTGTGGTCAGCAACGGAAACAATGCGCTTTCCTCCCTTCAGTTCTTTCGGCAGTGCAAAGGCCTCCTTCAGGTCCTCGTACCGCTGGCGGGTCTTGCCGTCCATGTCGGAGGTATCCATGCTGCGCCAGGACATGATCTTGGCCATGAGGGTGTCCTCCGGCAGGGCCCGGAACAAGGCCCGGAACCGCCACCAGTGCATCTGCGTGACGGTCAGGTCGATGCCGTAGGCTTGCTGGAACGCGGCCACGATGTAGTCCGCGTCGAAGGCATAGTCGAAGCTGACCGTGGCCGTGCCGCCGCTGCCCTTGCCGCTGCTGGCGGTCTCGGTGCCGCTTGTGAAGAACCTCAGCATCGCCTGAAAGGAAGCGGGAACTTCGAGCGGCGGCACCGGGTCCCGGTAGAACCGCCGGACGGCTTCCTGCGCCATGCCCTGCGGGTCGGCCTTGGCTCTGCCGCGCAGATATTGGTTGCTCAGCCAGACCATGTGCCGGAAATCCGGGTCGATGGCGCGGCCCTCCCATTCGGTCGGCAGGGGCTCCAACAAAATATCACGCATGTTCCAGCGCGTTCAACTGACGCAGCAGTTCGGCCCGGCGGGCGGCTTTGTCGTCCACGCGCTCCACCATCTGCACAGCGGGGCCGAACCCCTCGGAGCGGCTGCGGGGCTTATGCTTCTTCTGCTGGCGGCGCTGGGCACGGTTCTGCGGGATGGGAGCAGCGGGACCATCGGGCAGGGCAAACTTTTTGCGGCCCTCATTGACGACGCGGGTCATCTCGACGACAACTTCCATCGCCTTGCCGAGGTCGTTGCCATCCAGGCCCAGGCGGGCAGAAGCACCGTCGCCCAGCACACCATCCAGAAAGTGCATCAGCAAACGGCACTGGCCGCGCAGCCCATCGGCATAGCTGATACGTTCCCGCTGGAGCCGCTGGCGTTCTGCCTCGGCCTCGCGGTCCAGCTGAGCCTTTGCCTGTTCCATCCGCTCGATGTCATTGGCATTCAGCGGGGAAAAATCAAATTCCTGTTCAAAGATCTTCATGGAACTCTCCTATCAAAAAAGCCCCCGCCCGGTGCGGGCGAAGGCTGTATCGGGTCACTCAGGCTTCGGCGTTGGTGGTGTAGTCGAACTCCGCCGGGGTGCCGATGCCCTTCACATCGGCGGCAAAGGTGGCGATCGCGCCCGCAGAGCCGCCGACGTCGGACGTGACGATGATGGCGGCCTTGCCGACTTCGCCCTTGCCGGTGCGCAGGGAGAAGTAGAGATACGGCACGATGACGCTCTGGCCGGTGCCGTACAGCATCTTATGGGACAGCAGGAAATCCTGGAACTGGTCGCCGGGGCAGCGGTCGCCGTTGATGGTAAGGGTGCGCTGCGCGTGGCTCTTGGTGGTCACAGGGCCGGTGCGGATGTAGGTGTTGTCGCTGGTGGATGCGTTCAGGGCACCGGAGTGTTCCCGCACATGGTCGGCGCAGACGATCCAGTCGCTCTTTTTGGTCTGGGTGCTCTCGGTCTGCACGGCGAAGACGAAGTCATCGGTCTCCTCGATGCCGGCATAGGTGGCGCTGGGGGTCAGGCCGGAATTGGTAACAGCTTCGGTAACGGTCATACAGAAACTCCTTTCGGTTGATAATAGACGAGCCGGAGCTGCATCTGCATCTTGCAGCTTCCGGCGCTGCTGGTAACGATGTAGCCCGACGCGGTCACGGACACGCTGAGGGGCTGCCGGGGGGCTTCCAGGCGGGGGAAATTATGCCGGTCGTTCTGGGCCAGCACCCAGTCGGTCAGCTGCTCAAAGAAGCCGCTGTTCGCGATCTGGACGCTCTGGGTCTCGCTGTACTCCCGGCGGCTCAGGAACACATAGCTCTTCGCCATGTTCCGCCCGGAGAAGTAGCTGGTCAGCACCGGGTCGGTGGGGCTGTCCTCGATGGAGAACTCCGCCACCGGCTCCGGGGACAGCCCGGCGATGCGGAAGGCCGCGCCGTTCTCGGTCTGCTCTTCGGCAATGAGAGGGCAGGTCTTGAGCCATTCCCGCATGGCCGTGATAGATGTCTTGGCCATTACGTGCCACCTCCCAGCTCTTTTTTGACGGCGCTCCGGGCGAACTGAATCAGTTCATCCTTGTGGGCGGCAATGGCCCGCTGGCCCCAGTAAGAACCGCGCAGACCGGTATCCCCGCGAAGGTCTGTGCCTTGCGCATGAAGATAATACTGCTTGCGGGCATACGGGGTATTATAGACCAGCTTGCCGCCCTTGAAGTCAGATGCCTGATTGACGCTGTTCTTCAGGGTGCCGGTATCGAAGGACACATAAGGGTCCACAGCTTTGGCCACTTGCTGGGAGAACGCATACTGTGCCCTCTGGAACCCTGCGTCCATATCGGCCTGAAAGCCGGGACGAAAGCGGAGCTTCAGGTCAACGGTTGGGCCGTTCATGTGCTCAGCTCCCTTCTACATGAAAATGCGGCAGCAGCGGTTCCCGGTTGTCGGAGACCGCCGCCACCGTGCAGCAGATGTGCGATTTTTCGAGGGCCGCATACTCGGCCTCGGTCAGGCTGCGGATGGCCCCCATGACGAGCTTGTCGCCCCGCTTGAGGGTCCAGTACGCGGCCTTTTCGCCCGGCGGGAGCCTGGCCCACTGGGCATAGGGCAGATACCCCGCAGCAGGCGGCAGGCGGATATGCACCGCCCGCTGGGGGTCGCCGCCGGAGGCGCCCTGCTTCTCCCGCCAGCTGCAGCCGGGCAGCACATGGCAGACCGGAGTGTCCGTCTCGGTCGTGACGTCGTGCACGAGGTTGACGACGGTAACGCTGCACTGCATCAGAAACACCCCCTGTACAGCAGGCCGTGCGGGTCGCTGCCCAGGCACTCGGCGAGGATGTTGCGGGCCTCGGCCGCGGTCCGTTCGGCCAGGGCTCCGTCGGCAAGGGTGACGGCATACCCATCGTTGTTGACGCTGGACACGCCCGGTGCGTAGCCGGTGGAGGTCTTGACGGCCTCCGTCTGGCCCAGCAAGGTAATGATCTGGACCGCCGCCAGCCGGAGGTCTCCCGCGCAGCGCTCGCAGACCATGACGTGGGCCTCGGCCCGGCCAAAGGTCATCCGGTCAATGAGCTTCGAGGCCCGGACGCACAACGGGGCGAAGGCGTCCTGTTCCAGCGCACCGCCTGCGGCCTGGTAGTCATCGTAGGTACAGTAGAGCATATAAAACTCCTTGATTCTTGGCTCACCTGGCAGGGGAGGGTTAGCCTGCCTTCTTCTTCACGAGGATGGTCTTGGGCTTGGTGACCTTGTGGGCGTAGACCTTGCGGCCCTGCACAGCAGATGCGCCGATGAAGTCGCCGGAACCGGACAGGTCCTGCACATGGACGGGCACGGCCCACTCTTCAATGACAGCGAACCAGTTGGGGTGGCCTGCCACATACTCCACGTTCTCGCCGAGGGTGGAATCCTCGAAGACGGTGAAGCCTGCGATGCGGCCCACTGCGCCGGTCTGGACCACGGCGTCGCCCAGGTCAGAGGCCTTGATAAACTCCGGGCTCTTCAGCAGCAGACCGTAGGTGTCCGGAGAGACCAGCAGCCAGCGGCCGGAGGTAGGGACGCCGATGGTGGACAGCTGGGTGCGGGCGTCCACGATGTTGGGATAGATGGTCTTCTCGGTCAGGGCGGTGGTGGTGCCGAAGGCGGTGCCCGCAGTGGTCAGCTCCGTGGAGCCGTCGGTGTCCATCTGAAGCGCCAGCGAATAACCGGCGCTGTCCAGACGGTCGGCCACCAGGTTGCCGGGAACGCTCTCGGCGTCGAAGCCGTCGATGATCTCGTTGACGGCCTTGTCGTGGTCGATGTTGACGGTGAGGTAGGAGGTGTCGCCTGCGGTGCGCTTTGCGCCGGTGGACTTGTTGTAGTCGTTCACGACGACCTCGGTGTCGCGGACGGGAACCTTGACGGAACCCGCCTTGGGGCTGCCTTCGTAGCGGTTGTTGCAGATGACGCCGACCTTCTTGACCAGCGTTGCCCGCAGCTTCAGGTCTACGAGCTGGGAATAACGAACCTGTGCTTCGTGTGCCATAATGTTTCCTTTCTATCAGTCGATCTTGATGCCGGGGTTCATCGCCTGGAACGCGGAGAGGACAGGGTCGGTGTCCCCGGTGGGCGGGGTGCCGTGCTCGGCACCGGTGGAGTAGGTGCCAGCGGCCTTCTGCTGCTGATCCGCGTCGCCGAAGGCCCAGGGGTTGGCCTTTGCGGCCTCTTCCAGCGCCTTGTCGATGTCGGTGGAGCGGTCTTTGGAGCCCTTGAGGGCGTCCACATCCAGCAGGGCCCGCACGGCCTTGACGCTGCGTCCCTTCTTGCCCAGGATGGCCGTGTTGAGGGCATTGTCAAAGGCGAAGCCCTCTGCCTGGCTCTGCATGTCGGCCTTGAGCTTGGCAATGTCGGCTTCATACTCTTCGGGCTTCTTCTTGCCGTCGAATGCGGCAAGCCCTTCCTGCGCAGTCTTGAGCTGGGCGTTCGCATTGGCCAGCTGGGTCTTGTACTGCTCGCCCGTGGCCTTTTCCCGGTTGATGTCGCTGCCGTTCTCGGTCATGATCCAGTTCAGCTGCTCCTCAGTGATGCCGGGAATATGGCTCTTCACGTCTTCGCGTTTCATGGTGAAAAACTCCTTTCTGTGGGTAAAACCTCGGTTTGGTGACGCAGTTCTCCGTCTGCGTCCGGTTGTGGGCAGGGTACGCACTGCCCGCTGCGATGGCACCGTATGCTGGAATCGAACCAGCGGCATCCGGTTTTGGAGACCGGTGCTCTACCACTGAGCGAATACGGCATGAAAAAAGCGCCCCTGCTCAAACGAGCAAAGACGCTTTCGATATTTGGTTGTTACTGTCCCATTTCTTTGTAGACGGGGCATTGGTCACAAATTTTGTGGGCTGCTTCCCAGCCACAGGGAGGAATCTTTTCTGGCGGAAGCATCAAGCTGTCATTGCCAATGTTGGAGATATCCCAGCAGAGGCCGTCCGCGATTTTGTGGTTGAAAATCGGGCAAAACACCAGAGGATCAGGAATAGGAGTCGTGTTAAAAACCATGCTTTTTCATCACCTCCACGATTTGTTTGCCGCCGTCATCCAACCAGCCTACCGTGCCGATAGACCCATCCTGTTTGATGACGATAAATCCTTTGTCCGAATAATAAGAATGTTGTGTACCATTGCGCTGGCTGATGGCAAGGATAGCATGTTCAGCAATCTCATTGGCCTGAGCTAGGCTGATCTGCCGTTTTGCCATCTGCTCTAACGAATGTCCCTCAAAATTCAATGTGTTGGGCAGTATAGGCGGAACAACTGCTGCTCCGGTCATTCTGATTTTACCAGATTGACGAAGTTCCGTCAAATCATTATTGACGGCATCAAGCCGTTCCTGCTTTTTTGCCGCCCACGTTGCCTTGCCGCTTTGACTCTGCCCAAACCCGGAGACCATGGTGCGGGCGCTGTCCACCCGGCCGCCGGTTCTGGCGGTGAAATCGGCCAGCTCTGCCCGCGCGGCGCGGAGCTTCACGGCGCTCTGGGTCGTATCAGCCCCGGCGGCATCCTCGGCAAGATACCGGCGCTTGTATTTGCGCACGGTGCGCTCGCGGGCCCGCTGCATCTGGCTGATCTCGTACCGGGTGTACTTCTGGCCGTTGTACTCGATGTCGCGGGCGTTCAGCTCGGCGAGGCTTTCCTGCGTCCAGTTCGGTGCAGGGCCAAACTCCGGGAAGACGGAAAAGAAGGTGTGGCGGCAGTTCCAGCCGCACAGCCCAGCGCCCGTGCCGTAGCCGGTGGCGGACTCGAAGTCCTCGTAATGCTTTCCGAGGTAGTCCACAGCACCGCCCCGGTGGTAGGTCTTGCCCTGCCACGCTGCGTGGGAAGGCCGGGCCCCGCCGTGGGCTGTGACCGCAAAGAATTCCACGCCCATCTCGTCGGCGCGGGCGACCTGCAGCTTGGCGGCGGTCTGGTTCACGCCGGTGAGCACCGCCCGGCGGGCGGCGACTTCCAGCGTGTCTTGGTGGCCGGTTGGGTAGGTGACGTACTTCATGGTGTCGGCCAGCGAGTCCACCGCGCTCTTGATGGCTGTTTTATAGTCAAAGGCACCGCTGCTCACCTTGAGGTGGGCGCGGTCGAGGGCGGCTTCGAACTGCCCGGAGACGGTGTTGGCCGTGGTGCCGGTCAGATTGTGGAATGTGCCTGCCGTCTGCTGGTAGCCCGCATTCAGCAGGGCTTGCAGAGTGGCATTTTCCTCAAAGGGCGTGGGCTCTTTGCCGTAGTGGTAGTAGATCTCATCCTCGGCCTCCATGGCCCGCGTGGCCGCTTCCTGCATGAGCTGCCGGATGGCGGATTCGCTCTTGCCGGTATACCGGGCCAGCTTCTTGATGACATCCTGCCGGACAGCCTCGGTCTGCTGGTAGCGCCACAGCTGCCAGTTGGCGGTCGGGGTCAGCGTCTCCATCTTGGAGATGCGCCGGGCCACATCCCGCAGAATGTCATCTTCCACCTGCTGAAAAAGGAGGACCAGCCGGTCGGGCGCGTGGTCGAGGTAGTCCGGGGCCAGCATCAGGCACCTCCGCCGAAGCTAAGCTCCGGCTGCTGGTTCTCGGTGCGGGCCTCTTCGGCCAGCTTCCGGGCTTCCTCTTCGCTGACGCCGTACCGGGCCGCGAGGTACTTGTAGCGCGGCAGCAGGCCGCTGAGGGCGTCGTCCCGCATCTGGCCCATCCGGGTCTCGGCGTCGGTGATGTAGGAATCATCCCAGTTCACGGAAATGGCGGTTTCCGGGTCCACCTCTGCACCCAGCAGTTTCTTTGCTGCCCAGAGGATGCTGCGCACGATGCCGATCAGAGCCGCCTCGATGGGAATCTGGTTCTTGTTGGCGTTCTGCACAAGGTCCTGTCGGCTGCCGGTGTACTCGGTGGCTGTGGTGACGTTGCCGGTCTCGAACTTGTACCGGTGGAAGCCCAGCCCGCACTTGAAGCTGAACAGGTCGAGCATGTCCTGCACGGCCCGGTGGTTGGCTTCCACCCGCAGGTCGGGGTTGTACTCGTGATACTCGCTCTGCTGGTCCAGACTGCCCTCTTCCTCCGGCAGGGTGACGAACTGGCTCACCACATCATCGTCCGGCGGGATGTGGTGTTCGACGCCGTCCTTGTCTACGACCTTCCGGCAGAGGTCCGTGGAGTAGAAGATTTTCTTGTGGCCAAGCCGGAGGTCTTCGCGGTAGTTGTCGAAGGCAAGGTCGATGCCCTGCGCCTCATCCAGAGCTTCCGCGAAGACGCTCATACCCAGGCCGGTGCCGCCGTCAATGTTCTTGACCGCAGCGGGCGAAAACAGCGCGAACCACGGCGGGGACCCCTGCACGGTGATGCTCTCCACGGTGCCCTTCGGTGCGGGCAGCGGGGAGAACTCCGGGATGCCGCTGGCAGTATCCGTGACAGCAAACCACTCGTTCCGGATGGTGCGGCTCGTCGTGTCGCCGGTGTGGGTCTGCAAGTAGACAGCGGGCTTTCCACCCCGCATACACTCCGAGACGAAGGCCGCTTCGATCACGATGCCGCGCTCCACCTTCAGGGGCAGGATGCAGGACGCCGGGTCATAGTCCAGCTCGATGCGGGCATCTGGTTGTGCAATCAGTGCGCCACCCTCACCCTTGACGCCGGTGACGCTGAGCACGAAGGCCCCGGTGCCGGACCAGTAGGCCTGCTCCACCAGCTTGTTGGCGTTGTCCCAGAAGTGCAGCTCCCGGAGCAGTCCGCCCACCTGCTGCTCATCCGAGCCCAGGAGATAGGCGGCGGTCTTCTCGTCCGCGATCTGGAAGGTGGTGCGGTCGTTCAGAAGGAGGTTGGCCCAGTCCTCGCAGACCCGCTTCGGCATCCGCAGGGAGGCGATCTTCCGTTTCTTTGTTCCGTCGGCGTATTCGGCAGACCGGGTATGGACGCCGGGGACCGAACCCTTCCACCACTGCCGCCAGGTCTCGATGTATCCGGAATAGTCTGCATCCAGATGATAGTCGCGGGTCTTGTTCAGGTAGCCCAAAAAGGCGGAAATGTTCATGTGTTGGTCAACCTCTTGAAATCGCGTTCGATGGTGTATTCGTAGGCGTCCAGCGTGTCGATGTCGGTGCTGCCGTCATCCAGGCGCTCGTCGATGCCGGGGTGCTTGCCGCTGTACAGGGCCGTCGCAAGGGCGTCCCGGAGGGTGGCCGCTTCGGGCATCAGCCAGAACCGTCCGCCGCCCATCAGGATGCAGGTCAGGCGGATGCGGTCGTTGATGCGGATCTTGGCGCTGTTCTCCACCCGGTCGGCCAGCCAGCTCAGTTTGCAGTGGCGCAGCCGGTTGCGGATGTGGTTGATGAGCGTCTGCTCGGCGGAATCACAGAAGATGTACTGGATCTCGCCGTAGCAGGCAAAGATGGCGATGCAAAATTCGATGAGCCTGTCGGCCAGATAGTCAGCATCCTGCGCCACCGGGTCGATGCGCTGGGAGGCCAGCCCCACCACGCCGGAATACCCCGGCAGGATGGCCGTGGCCACAAAGGCATGTTTGGAGCCGTTGCCGCCGAAGTCCACCCCGACGCGGATGCGCCAGGGGGCAAGCTGCTTCTCGGCGGGCCAGAAGAACCGCCCATCCCCGGCGGCGAGGCTGTCGGCCAGCAGGCGGTAAACTACGCCGTTGGCTGCCATCCACTGGCCGAGAATGAAGCGGTTGTAATAGACGGTGCCCATATACTCCCGCTTCAGGTCGGCCACGAACTTCGGCGGCAGTGTCGGGTTGTCGTCGATGGTGTAGGCCTGGCAGTAGATATCCGCATCCGAGTCCAGGAACTTTTTGAACCAGTGCGTCGGGCTTTCCGGGTTGCAGGTGCCATCAAAGTGGGAATGCGGGCAGGACAGGCGGCTTTTGAGCATCTGGAAGACGCCCTCGTCCCAGGTCGTGATCTCGTCGCCGTAGACGTACTCAAAGGCGGCACCCTGGATGCGGGCGATGTGCTTTTTGTTGTCGGCACCGAGGACATAGACCTTCTGGCCAAACAGCTGGACCACATTGCCAGCCGCCGAGGTTCGGATGACGCCCACAAGGTCCGGCCCCCAGAGCTCCCGCATCAGGGAAAGCACATTGCGCTCCAGAGTGCCCAGGGTGTTGCCCATGAGCACGAGCAGCCCTTCGCCTTTGGCGGAGAGGATGCGCTGCGGGATGGTCACGGCACAGTCGAGGTAGGTCTTGCCGGAGCGGGTGGCCCCGGTCTTGACGTTCCAACGGTGGGAGCAGTTGCGGAGGTATTCTTTCTGGAACTCAGTCAATGGCACTGTCTACACCTCCCAGCAGCTCGCGGGCCGCTTCCAGAGCATCGGCGGCGGGGTCATCCTGCGGGGTGTCTTCGCCCAGCATCTTCAGCAGCACCGAAGCCGCCTGTGGGTTGCCCCGCTTGGCCTGTTCTGCGATGCCCACGATGACGGACATCTGGTTGTCCACGTCCTCCGGGTCGATCTGATCCCGCAGCATGGCGTTCGCCCGGCGACGGTCGGTCTCCGGCAGGCTGAGGTAGTAATCGGCAGCTTCCCGCATCGAACGCTTCCGGCGGCGAGCCGCGCCGGAGGCGATGCCGCCCTTCTGGGCGATCTCTCTCTGTTCGCTCTCCGTTCGTTCATTGAACGGAATGAGATTTTTTTCATTCGGCACGTCACCACCTCTCTCGTTCTGGGCATAAAAAATCCCCGCATGTTTCCATGCAGGGAAAAGGTCATTGAAGCAGCCCGCAGAGCGCAAAGGAGAAATCCATCGCGTAAGGTACACAAGGTTGATGATGCCGGGGAGGAGGAAAACGTTCTGGGGGCTGCGTTGCATCGGTTGGCCTTTTCGGCTCTGCCGATGGTACTATTTTAGCATAACGTGGAGTGACATAAAATGACTTCTAGGTGACATTGACTGACATTATAGATTCAGCGCATCAATGGCGCGATGATGGCGGCGGTAGATTTGCCGAAGGCAAAGTTTCATTTCAGCTGCAATGTTTTCCCATGCCTTGAAGTGAAGATAGCGAAGATTCAAAACCTCGTAATCATCCGGCTCTTCCAAGCTGAGAAGTTTTGCCATGATTTCAGCATGGAGGTCGTCACAAAACAAGACTTGCGAGTCCAAGGCTTGCTTCGCTTTTTCTACACGCTCTACAGCACGGGGGAGCGCCTGCCCATCGCTGCAGCCTCCCGGCACTGAGGAAAGCGTCTGCGTCATGCGGCCATAGTCGAACTCTGCTTCCTGAAGCTCGTGGGTCAGATGTAGCTCTTTTTTCTTGGCGCGTTCGTACTGACGGAGCCATTCTTTCTTTTCCTCGTAGGTCAAACGGCTTCACCCCCTTCCAACCTCTTCAGCAGCCCTTCCACATCATACCGCCAATGCACCCGCAGCAGATGCTGCGCCACCTCAATGCCATTGAGGGCGGCCCACTGCCACGGGATGCTTTTGCGGGTCTGTGTCTGCATGTACTCCAGCACAGCACTGGCGGGCACGGCAAAGGTGCGGTTCACCTTGCCGCGGTAGTTGACGACAACATGGGCGGTCTGGCCGCGAAACTCAGCGGCATGGGCCATGTCGGTGATGTGTTTGAGCTTGTGATACTTCTGCTTCTCCCGGTCGAATCGGCCCAGGATCTTTTCCAGCGGGATGCTGGGCGTTTCGATCGTCTTGAGCTCGAAGTAGTGGTGCATGGGATAGCGGTAAACATCAAAATCGCAGATGTTGTCGATGGAAAAGCTCAGGTTCTCGTTGCCGCCGTAATAGGCGGCCGCGCTGTCCTTGAGGCGGTAGCACCAGGCATCCTTCGGCATGGAGCTTTTCCAGTCGGCTTCAAATTGCTTTCCAGTGTTCAATTGGTTCTCCTTTCTGCGGAGGTTCTCCAGTGCCCGGCCGGCTGTCGGGTCGGGGTAGTGCTCACAGTTTCGGTACATCCGGGCCCTCCTTTTTCTTGGTGAGCGGACGGCGGCGGCCCGCGTTTTTCAGGAAGTCGTTCCCGCTGGTGGTCTCGCGGTCTACCCGCTTATTGCGCCCGGCCCCGGTGGGGTTCGTCATGCGGTACTCTTCGGCAGACTTGCAGCCCTGGGTCTCGGCCTCGATCATTGCCTTCCGCACGTAGGCCCAGCTGTGTGCCCCGGCATCGATGCACTTGCGCAGGATCACCCGCGCCAGCTCCTCGCCCAGCCGGTCAGCGTATTCCGTCAGCTCCCGCTTCCCGGAGGCACTCAGCTTGCCGATATCCTGTTCAAACTCTGATACCAAGGGTGAGGTCGTCGCTCTGTCCGGCGGAGGCGGCGCAGCCGCAGACGACGACTTGTTTCTTTGTTGGTTTGTTAGACTTGTTAAGTTGTGGTTAGGAGCTGGTTGGCAGCTGGTTACTTGCTGGTTGATTTCTTGGTTGGGATAGATGATATCAGAGTAACTATTTATCGTGATTACGGTGTATTTCGGCCCGGTTTGGCTGGTTATGTAGTTGGTTGTTCTCAAATGCTCCAATGCCGTCCGGACAGATTGTTCGGACATTTTGAGCTGTTTTGCGAGGCTTGCACGGCTTGTGACCAGCTGTCCGGGCTTGATCGTGATGCCCTGCCACTGTTTTTTCTGCCAGTTTGCGGTGAGCAGCAGGTGGAAAAACAGGCGGGCGGTGTTTGGCTCTGAGTACCATTCCCAGTCAGTCAGACCGCGGGGAAAGGCAACGAAGCCACGGGATGGGTCGATGGGCACGGCCTGGCCTCCTTCCACTCAGAATGCCCGTATCGCCAGATAGCACAGCGTAAAACGTCAGAAGGGAAGGTCGTCGGCATCGTCGTCGATAAGTGCGTCCGCTTCGGGCGTTTCCACAGCAGGCGGGGCGGCGCTGTGGGGAGCATAGTCGGAAAGCTGTTCGCCGGGGTACATCTGGGCGCCGGTGAGAGCGGTCTGTACGGCTTCCGGCTCGGCGGGAGCATCAAAAGGCGTCGGTTCATCGGTCGGGACCAGAGCGGGAGGCTCTGCGGGCGGAATCATATCGGCGATCATCTGCATCCAACGGAAGATCACTGCTCCGCCCGGCTGGATGTCGTCAGCGTCTACGCTGTAATAGGACCTGCCGTTGTAGTCACGCTCGTCCAGCTTCCGGGCGTACACGGTGACGGGATCGTTTTTCTGAAGCATTCCGTCCCACTGATCCAGCCCGTGCCAGACGTTGACCTGCACATAGGTGCTTTCCCAGCTCCCGGCATCGTTCTTGACGCTGTGGGCCTTGACATCAAACTTCATGACGCGCTTCTGGCCCACGTCTTTGAAGACCGGGTCTTTGGCGATGGCCCCATGCAGCAGGACGCCGGTCTTGTGCTTGAGAATCACTGCCCATCACCTCCGAAGGGGTCGTCGTCAGGCTCCTCGGACTCCACGGTCAGTGCATCCGGCTGCTCCGCTGCCGCCTTGATGCGGGTCCAGCTGGGAGAAACCTTCGCGCCGGTCTCGTAGGAGGCCGTCTCGTCCTCGACTTCCCGCGCAGTGCTTTCGGCATCGACCATCACTTCGCTCTCATCGTAGAGGGCACCGAAGGTGGACGGAAAGGCTTCCCGCAGGGCGTGGACAAGGGCGACCTTGCGGATCATGGTGGCTTTCTTGGCCTTCCAGAGCGATTTGCCGGTGTCGTATTCGGTCAGCCGGACCTCTTCGTAGCTGGGCCGGGTGCGGTCCTTGCGGTAGACCTTGGCCCAGCCGCCGACCAGGTCTTCGCCGTCATAGACGATGGAACCTTCCCGCTTTTCCAACGCGCCGGACGCCTTATCGAAGACGATGATGCCGGCCTCGAAACCATCAAAGGCGGGATGCCGCTCGGCCATCTGCATATAGCAGTTCTTGCCCAGAACGATGGTGCTGGGGGTATCCTCGCTGTTGTTGTCGTAGTGGATGAGGTAGGCTTCCTTGGTGAAGGGATTCAGCCGGTACTGCTTGCAGGTTTCGAGAAAGATCTTGCACTCGGCGTCCGTGGCCTTGGCGCAGATGAAATTCCGGACGTCGTCAAACGTGACCGCCATGTGCTGGCCATCGGCAGCGGTGATCTCGACCGGCTTGGACGGCGTGGCGGCCTGCAGGGCGGCACCGGTCTGGCCGGTGCGCTGAAGCGAGGCCATGCGGCTTGCGGTAGAAGTGGGTGCGGAAGTGGTGGGCGCTGCGGCCCCATTGCGAGTAAATGCCATAAGTAGTACCTCCAAAATTATTTGATCGAACCATAACGGAAGCCGCGTTCTGCGGCGCCCTGTTTGAACCAACGGATGTCGTCTTCGGTGAAGTCAACATAGAAGCTGTACCGTTTCCGGGCGGGTGCGGCAGGCTCGGCGAACTGCTGAAGGACCTCACAGTCCAACCGCCCGGACGCTGTGATGAAGGCGCTGGCCTGGGTGTTCTGCTGGGCTTTTGCCTTCATTTCCCGCTCCTCTTCGGTAGGCGGTGCGTTGACAGGCGCGGCGGCGCGGGCACGTTCGGCGGCGATGCGGGCAGCTTCCGCTTCCCGCTGGGCTGACCGGGAGTCCTCCCGGCGGTTGTGTTCCCGGACCGCAGCATTGACGCTGAAGTCCTTCAGATATTCGGTCGTACAGGGTTCCAGGTCGATGCCGCAGGTCTCCCGCAGAAAGGCAAGGTCGCTTCGGATGTTCTCCACAGCCTGCCGGAGCTCCTTTTCGGCCTGTGCAAGATCGTATGTTTTGTTGAGCCAGTGTGCATCCAGCAGACGTTCGAAGGGAATGAGCGGTTTCAGCTCGTCGATGCAGTCCTGATAGACGAGCCGAAGAGATGCGGCCTTCTCGTCCTTTTCGGCCTGCTCGACGGCCTTGACCTGCTTGTCGATGGCATTGGCGGCTTTGTCGCACTGCGCCTGCATCTCCCGGATGCTGGTCTTGAACGATTCGAGTGGGTCGGTATAGAGCTTGTTGGCCGCGGTGAGTGCCGAACCAAGCTGGGTCTTCCACTTCCGGATCAGGGCGCGGTCGGCCTTGGCGCTCTTGATGGAGTCGGGCGTATAGACCCGGCCGGTATAGGCCGCCAGCATTTCGTCGAGGTTCTTCTGGACCTCGTCCTTATTCCAGCTCATCGCCGGGATGACCGGGCGTTCCACCCGGACGGTCAGTTCATTCGTCATCGGTCAGTTCCTCCTGTTCTGCCAAGCGCGGCAGAAAATAATAGTCATCGGGCGGCTCCACCGGCGGGCCGCAGCGGTCAAGATCCAGACTGTACATCTCATTCATCCCTGTCACCTCCGTCATGATCCGACGGCTGGCGGCAGAGCAGAGAGGCTTCTTCCATGATGCTGTTCAGGGTGCCGCAGATGGTCTGAAATGTGCTTTCCAGATCCTCGCCTGCCAGCCGGGAATAGCTGGCCTTGCTGTTGTCCCACGCTGCCTGCATCAGGCTGGCGCAGTAGTTGGCCTGCTCAAAATCTGCCTGGGCATCGTCGTTGATGCGGGAGCGGAGCGCCGCAACCTGTTTTTTCAGGTTGGCGTTGTCCTTGGCCAGTTCGGCGTTCCGGGCATCGGCAAGGTCCCAGGCTTTTTCTGCGGCCCGGCGGTCGATCTCTTCCTCGTCGATGACCGCGGCAATGGGCTGCTTTTTGAGGGCTTCCTCAGCGGTCTTGGCGCGCTGCTCGGCTCTGTCGCGTTCAGCTTCGGCTTTCTGGCGCTGGAGGTTGGCCGCAATGCGGCTCTCGTCTGCATCGTGGTAGCTCTGCTGGAGCTTGGCGTTCTGCTCGGTCAGGCCCTGAACATCCGCAAGGGCGGCATTCCGCTGGGCTTCGACATCTTGGATGTGGCTTTCCGCCCAAGCAGCCCGATTCTGGGCACCTAGCAGCTTGTCCCGCTCAGCCTCGGCGGTGTCGGCCCGCTCTTTCTCGGCTTTGATCTGGGCAAGGGCTTCCTGATACTGCTTGTTGGTGGTGATGTCACCACTCTTAACCTGCTCCACCAGCTCTGCCGGGGCGCTGGGTTTTGCCACGGCGTACAGCAGGGTGGGTGGCAGGGCTTCCAGAATGGCCCGCTGGCGGGGGCTGCTGCCGTCCATCAGGGCAGAGACCTGCAGCAGGTTGTAGGCGGTTGACTTGGTGATGCCAATGGAACAGCACCATGCCCGGAAAGAATCATCGCCACGGTTGCCGTGCTTGGAGTTGTCCAATTGTTGGACAACTCCGCACAGCGCATCATGGGCAGTAGCAATGGCATTACCCATGTGCACGAGGCCGCGCTCGGCCAGCTTTTTGCCGTGACGGTACTCGTCCTCAGCAAAGTGCAGGTCCTCCACGGTCTGCTTGTCCAGGCCGCTGTAATCAAACTCCGGAGTCTTGTTCTCCGGGATAAACGTCAGAGGCTTGTCCGGCGGATTCATCCCAGAAGGTGTTCCGATAGAGACATCCGGTGTGCAATTCATAGGCGGCGCAGAGGTAAGCACAGAAGAAACATTTGCACTCGCCTCGGACGGGGCCGATTCGCTGTTCTGCGGGGATGTTTCGGGGATTGAAACGGGGAATTCCGATTCCTCCTTCACCGGCTCGATCGGAACCGTCTTGCAGGGAATAGCGTTCTTGAGAGCATCCACCATAACGGAATCCAGCTCGTATTCATCGAGCGGCGAGAGCCTGGTCAGGTCGGACATGAAGTCCTCCGGCGTGAGCGCAGCCCTTGCGGAGTGCTCCCGCTCGTACTTCTGACTCATCAGGTGGCTCTCCGTCCAAACGTTCCGGGTGTCGTCCCAGAACCAGAAGCGCTTTTTGTAGTAGGCGTAGAGGCGGCCGCTCGACAGCCGCCGACTGATCGTAAAATCCACTTGTAAAAACCTCCGACAGATTTACAGGGTGACAATGACCTTTCCGGTGTTGATCTCATCGTACAGAGCGCCGAGCAGATACTGTCGGACAGAGTCCCGCGCATCCATCTTCCACATTCCGCCGTCTGCGGCCGTCAGGCTGATACTGCGGTCGTCATAGATGCGGAACACAAACTCGCTTTCCGGCTGCTTGACCTCCGGGAAAGTGCGGTAGGGGGCAAGCTTCACAATGGGGTTCACGCGCTGATTCTCCACGAAACTTACACCCTTGCGGACCTGAACGGTCTGGGTCACACCGTTGTCATCGCTCTTGATGCTCTGATCCACGCTCATGTGGGAAAGCAGATTCAGGATGTAATCCACATCGTTGGTCTTGCCGTCGGCGGCGCGCTGGAACATGGAACGTAGCTTGATTTGGGCTTCATCGAAGTTCCAACGGACTTCTTCCACAAGCGGCGGAAGGTCCGCCGCCACGGCCTCGTAAGGGGTCCAGCGGTGCAGGTCGTCATCCGCGTCCGGTTTGGTGAATACCCGTACATGGTCGTATTTTTCACAGGAAATGTAGATTGGAAGATTCTTGTACAGTGCGGCAACCTCGGTCTTGACCAGAGCAACCAGCGCGTTCAGGCTGCGCACTGTTGCTTTTTCCGGCTGCGGGACGGATGGTTTGTCGATTTCTTCATAGTCGCTGCCGGTCACAAGAAAACTGCGTCCGTTCACGGTTAGAGTCTTCGGCTCGGCGGCTTTTTTGCCCAGAGCAGTCAGGGTATCGATCGCGTCTGCGAGAATGCTGTTTTTGATATCCATGGTAGTTTCCTTTCCTTATGCAGTATAAATTTCATCGAACTTGAGGACTTTGCGCTGCGGGGCTTCGTCGCCGAACGCATCAAACTGGCCGGGAATCTGCGGGGTCAGCTCCACAGCGACGACATGCCCACCTTCGTTGCCGACAGCAAGAGCCGTCTTGACCGGGTGCATCGGTGCCAGGGTGCTGGATGCGGTTGCACTCACCTCAATGTGCTGGCGCTCTTCATCCGGCTCCAGCGTGATCTTGACCGTGATCGTCCGCTTGGCGGCGGCCTTGGTGTTCGGGTCGCCGATATTCTGGATCACGCGCCCCATCTCGTAATCAAGGCGCTCCTTGATGGCTCCATTGGCCATGTCGATTAAGCTGCTCATAACTGCTTGTTCCATGTGTTGTCTCCTTTTTTGTTGTAAATCGTAAGAATCTATCGAAAACTGCAAAAAAATTCGTGCTCTTCTTGCAGTCTTCTCTAAAATGTGGTATTCTTCGAGGCGATGGAGTCGTTCAAACCATCACCTCTGGGGCTCGTCCGTGTTCGCTGCACGGACGGGCTCTTTTTTTCATGTTCCCCTCCGGCCCTGCCGGTAGGCGGAGCAGTCCACCTTGCCGTAGCTCTGGCGCTTGTACTGCTGGTTGTCCTGGTACATGCCGTGCAACGACATCGCCAGCCCGGCGGCCACTGCGGCGCAGAGCCACGGTGCAGCCCGTGTGGCCTCGGTGGCGTCCCAGCCGCCCCAGGCGCTCAGCGCCCAGGCCGTGCCCTGCACGACCCGGTGGATGATCTCGCCCGCGCCGATGAGGGCCAGGGCACCGATGGTGAAGTGTTTGAGTTTCATGCGGATTCCTCCTTGTTCATGTCAGGGAAAAAGTACTTGCCGATCTCGTCCCGCTGGATGCCGACGACCTCGCACACAGCTTTGATCTCGCTGGTCAGCCAGGGGGCTATGCCGCGCATCCGGCGGCTCATGGTCGGGTTGGCGATCCCGGCGGCTCTGGCGACCTCTTCGTCAAACATTCCGCACTCGCGGAACCGGGCCCGAAGCTTCCAGAACGGGATCTGCTGGAAGGTTCCCTGTACGATCTTCATCATGGCTTTTCAACCTCCTTGTTGATGGTTCCCTTCTGCTTATCGGATTCGACCATGTGACGTATCCTCCACATCCAGAAATTCCGGAATCTCAGAGCGTTTGAAACTCCCAATCTGCAAAGATAGGCTGATGCAGTCGTTTGTCAGGTGATGTTCCTTGATTCTCACATCATCACGCTTTACCAGTTCTTTCAAAATGTGCCCCGTCGAAAGGCCGCTCAGGTTCTGCTCTATTTCGGGTTCGGGGGAATCTGATTTTGCCAGCAGCTTTCCGTCTATGCTCCAATACTGATGGAGCTCGTATACCGGATGTATGTCCGTGCCATCGCCCGTCAGAGAGACGGTCTCAATGACTTGGATCACTCTGGCGGATTTTGTTTTTTGAAAATTAGGCTCTTTCATTCTTCTTCACCTCCTTTGAAAATGTAACTTGTTAAGTTACTTAACGGCCGAAAAATACAGCCTGCGGATTGTCGATGCTCAAAAGCTCCACAATCTTTGAGGCCTCATCCGTGCCAAAAACACGTTTTTTGAGCTTGCGGGTTAAGGTTTGCTCCGAAATTCCGAGTTCCTGAGCCAACATTTTTTGGGTGTAGCCAGCCTTGACCATGTACGACTTGAGTAAATTGACGTTTACCACACTTTCACCTCCAAACTGCCTCTTTGTAACTTGTGAGGTTACAAGTATAATAGCACCATATCTGTAACCTGTCAAGTTATTTTTGATAATTGAATTAAAAATATTGTAAACTGTCGGTTTATCTGCTATACTATAGACATTAAAGGAGGTGCTCATGGTGACTGTAGGTGATCGCATTCGACAGGTACGTCAAGAGCAAGATGTAACCCAGCAGGAGCTTGCCGATTACATCGGCGTATCGAAGCAGGCAGTATATAAGTATGAAAATAATATTGTAACCAATATACCGACAGACAAAGTTGACGCTATCGCCAAACGGCTGAAAGTGTCTCCCGCCTACCTGATGGGCTGGGAAGAGCAGCCCTCCCCGGCTGCATCCAGAAAGCCCACTATCCCGCCGGGGTTCGAGCCAATGCCGAAGATGCGCAAGATTCCTCTGATCGGCTCCATCGCCTGCGGCACCCCCATCACGGCAGAGCAGAACATTGAGAAGATGGTGGATGTGCCGGAAAGCATCCGGTGTGATTTCTCACTCACCTGCCACGGCGACAGCATGGTCGATGCCGGCATTCACGACCGGGACGTGGTGTATATCCACATCCAGCCGGAGGTCGAGAACGGCCAGATCGCAGCGGTGCGCATTGGCGAGGAAGCAACGCTGAAGAGAGTATATTATAGCGACGGGGTGCTGACCCTGATGCCCGCCAACCCGGCCTATGCGCCGATGGTCTACTCCGGCCCCCAACTGGATGAGGTACAGATCGAGGGCCGCGCCGTCGGCTGGACGCACTGGGTGGGGTGAAAGGTGTTTTGAGAAGGGAGCTGTGTTATGGGACTTTTTAGCTGGCTCAAAAAGGCCACCAAGGTAGCTGGAAAAACGGCAATGGAAGCGGCGGAAGAGCCGTCCAGGTATTCCCCGAACCCCGAATGGATGGGCCAGATGGATTTGGTTGATTCTCGCATGAACGCTCAAATATTAGCACCGCAATTTCTTAAACAGGCTCAGGAAAGTGCTAAGATTCTTTCCTCTACCACAGAACCGTCGGTGTTCTTTATGCGGTATGATTTTTGTGTTGGCCGTTTAATACAGCTGGAAGATTGTAAAAAGTATGGCGTGAAAGTAACTACAACTTCCTCGTTGGAAAAATATCTGGATTTGACGTTTCGAGAAGAAGCCGTTAATGAAATCGTCCAGCGTACACAAGAAAAATACCGGGACAAAATAGAAAGTTTAAAATCGCCCAAAGCAAAGCAGAACTGGGCAATAAAATATCATCGGGCATTTGAACCATATCTGTCATATATGAGCGATAATGCTAAAACGAAGCTCGGCGAGTGCAGCGCAGAATTATACGCGCTGACGGAAATATAAACAAACATAGGAGGTCTTTTGTATGAGGAAGAAACTTGTAGCGCTGCTTTTTGTAGTTGCAGCAATGCTGGCGTTTACCTGCACTGCATGGGCTGCAAAGCCATCCATTGAGCTGACGGATGTTTATTTCACGGTCAATTCGGCAGATGGAGTTACCCCGACGATTTGCTTCCGCAATAATTCGGGCAAAACCATCAAGTATGTTACGTTCACGATGGTTCCGTTTAACGCGGTGGGCGACCGTGCATCTTGCACGATCCGCGGATATTCTTCGGTGCAGGCGCGTCTGGTTGGGCCGATCGAACCAACGACATTTGACAGGACCGTTGCAACTACGGTAGCGACTCCGTCGTCTATGGGAGACCGTGGCCCGTTTCAAGTTCAGCAACAGCTTGCAACGGATTATTATATCGGAGCAGAAGAGCGGAATGGACATCGGATTTTCTTGGATAAGGATGGGAATGCGTACTATTGGGATTCTTATATCAATGTACCTTCGGGGATGACTCCGGCTGTTTTCCTGACCGATGATGAACTTCAAAATGCAGTATACTGCGATGTGGTTGAATGGGATAACCTTTGGTATAACGGGACGATTGATGAGCTGGCTGTTACGCAGGCCGATGTGATCTATATGGACGGTAGCAAAGAAACTGTCAACCAAAAGGCGTTGTATTCCGGGCATTTCAGAATTGACCCGACCAATGAGCCATATGATGTTCTGGTGAACAAGTATTCGTCTGTATACGACTACAATTTCTACAAAGAAAACAATGCGGACTTGGCTGCTTCCTTGGGAGACAACCAGTGGAAGTACCTTGAGCACTTCATCAACAGCGGCATGAAGGAAGGCCGTCAAGGTAACGCAGAGTTCAATCTTGCGGCATACAAGGCAAATAACCCCGATCTGGTTGCCCTGTTTGGCGATGACAATGCAAAGTACTATGAGCATTACATTGCAGGCGGCAAAGCAGAAGGACGCAAAGCGGTCTGATAAATAAAAAAACTCCCCCGGTGCTGGAACACCGAGGGAGTTAAGATAAGCGGCTCGCTCCAAAGGAGGTCATCGCACACTCGACACTGCGATTATACCTCTTTTGAGCGGGCTTGTCAAAGTGTACCTGTTTTTCGGAGGTGTAATATGGGCAGAAGGACAAATACAGCGGTCTGGCTCGAAAAGCAGCAGCGCTGGCAGATCAAAGTACAGAAAAACGGGGAACGCAAAACGTTTACAAGTGCCAAGCCTGGCCGCACCGGCCAGCGGGAGGCGAACCGGAAGGCGGATGCCTGGTTGGATGAAGGCATCGTCAACACCCGTGTGCTCGTGGATACGGCCTATATGCAGTGGATGGAGAACCTGAAGCTGACCACGGACCAGTCGAATTGGGGCCCGGTGGAGAGCCGCTGGAGGAATCATGTGCAGCCGGTGATCGGCCGGAAGCGCATCGAAGACCTGTCAGAGCAGCATTTGCAGACCGTGGTGAACAAGGCCTATGCTACCGGGTTGAGCAAGAAGTCGTTGATGAACATCTGCGCAGACCTTCGGGCGTTCTGCAAGTGGATGCGGTTGAGCAAGATGTCCACCTTGCGTCCGGAAGCGCTACACGTTCCGAAAGGTGCGCGGTCCAAAGAAAAGGAAATCCTTCAGCCGGATGCCATGCGGGTTCTGTTCTCGGTGAGCACGACGCTCTACAAAGGCGTCTGGGTGACAGACCCGTATATCAACGCCTACCGGTTTTCGGCGGTGACGGGGCTGCGCCCTGGCGAGCTGATCGGCCTGCGGTGGCAGGATGTCCGGGGGAGTACGATCTGTATCCGAAGGGCAATCAATGTTCACGGCAAAACCACGCAGGGCAAGAATCAGAACGCGGTGCGGGCCTTTGCGCTGACGCAGATTGCAGCGGGTGTGCTGGCGGCTCAACGCGAACTGCAACTTCCGGGGGAGAGCGTGTTTGGCATCAACTCAGAGAGCACCTACCGGCATTGCTGGGAGCGCTACTGCAAGGCGAATGAGATCAAGTATGTGCCTCCCTACAATCTCCGGCACACCTTTGTCTCGCTGGCAAAGACCCTGCCGGAGGGCGCTGTGAAGTCTCTGGTCGGTCACTCGAAGCAAATGGACACCTTCGGGGTGTATGCGCACCTGATCCAGGGCGAAGACGTGCAGACTGCGGCAATGCTGGATGGCGTTTTGGATAAGGTCCTGGGCGAGGGTCAGTAACCCACTTTAGTAACCCACTTTTAGTTTTAACGACCGATTACGGGATATCATAGAAGATATGCGAACCAACAAAAAGAACGATGACTCGCAAATGTCAATGAATAAAAATAACGAACTTCCGATATTTTATAGATTCGACTCCCATCGCCTCCACCAGTAAAAAACACCTGGATTCGTTAAAATCCAGGTGCTTTTTCTTTGTTTATACCACACTGTTTAACGCATTTTGCAATGACAGAGCCTCCCGCGCTGACGGAGAGGGATAAGCGGCTTGCAAAATGAGAACCCTTGTGCTATACTAAGAAAAGTTCCTAGTAAATATTTCCGGTTCGCCGGAACAGCGATACAACAGAAAAGAGGATGTCTGTTATGAGCGTGAAAAAGATCAGCGAGGCCATTCTGGGCGTAGGTGTGGATGATACCACCATCGACCTGTTCGAGAGCCAGTACCCGGTGCCCACCGGTGTGAGCTACAATTCCTATGTCATCCGGGATGAGAAGACCGCCGTTCTGGATACGGTGGACGCCCGCGCCACCGACCCGTGGATGGACAATCTGGCCGAGGCCCTGAACGGCACCCAGCCCGACTACCTCATCGTCTCCCACATGGAGCCGGACCACGGTGCCAACATCGCAAAGCTGGCCGCACGTTACCCGGCCATGCAGGTGGTGGGCAACGCCAAGACCTTCCAGTATATGGAGCAGTTCTTCGGCGCGGACGCCATCGCAAAGGAACGCCGCGTGGTGGTCAAGGACGGCGAGAGCCTGAGCCTGGGCAGCCACACGCTGACCTTCGTTTTTGCGCCCATGGTGCACTGGCCGGAAGTCATGGTGAGCTATGAGTCCACCGAGAAGGTGCTCTTCTCCGCCGATGGCTTTGGCCGTTTTGGCGCAGTGGCAAAGTTTGACGAACATGCCGATTGGGCCAGCGAAGCCCGCCGCTACTTCCTGAACATCGTGGGCAAGTACGGCCCGCAGGTGCAGGCTCTGCTGAAGAAGGCGGCTGCACTGGACATCCAGACCATCTGCCCGCTGCACGGCCCTGTGCTGACCGGCGACCTGAGCAAATACCTGGCCTACTATGACACCTGGTCCAGCTACAAGCCCGAAGAGCCGGAGAAGATCCTGGTCGCCAGTGCGTCCATCCACGGCCACACCCGCGCAGCAGCACACCAGATGGCCGAAAAGCTCCGCGCCAGAGGAGCCAAAGTCGTGGAGATGGACCTGACCCGCACCGATGTTTCCTACGCCGTGACCGAAGCCTTCCGCTGCGGAAAGATCGTGCTGGCCTGCGCCACCTACGACGGCTTCCTCTTCCCGCCGATGGAAAACCTGCTGGCCCACCTGAAGACCAAGAACTTCCAGAGCCGTACCATCGGCCTGATGGAGAACGGCACCTGGGCCCCCATGGCCGCCAAGCTCATGCGCACCGAACTGGAGGGCATGAAGAACATCACCGTCTGTGAGAACGTCGTCACCATCCGTTCGGCAGTCAGTGCCGCATCGGAGGCACAGATGGAGCAGCTGGCGGAAGAGCTGATCGCAAAATAAGAAATACACAGCAAAAACAAGGGCCCGGCACCGGAAGTGTCGGGTCCTTGTTCTTTCTCTCGTTCTCTTATCGCTTCTTCTGCCCCAGAAGCACCAGTCCGCTCACGGCGACAAGGCCGCCGAGGAGGGCGAGACCGGCACCTGCCTGACCGAAGGCGTCACCGACCGCACCGACGAGGGGGCTGGCAGGGATCATGAGCAGGCTGTAGGCCATGCTGTCCACACTGATGATGGTGGCGCGCTGGTCGCTGGGGATGGCGTCGTTGAGCTGCTGGCTTTCATGCAGGAGATAGACCTCCAAAACGCCTTGCACCAGCATCATGCCGAAGATGCCGCCCCAGGCAGGCGCGGTGCCCACCAGAAGGGTGCCCGCACCGCAGAGCAGGGCACAGACGGCGTAGAACCGCCGCATGGAGCGGAACCGGACCCGGCGCCCGGCCTCGGTGCCGAGGACGCAGGCGATGCCGCCCAGCAGCAGGGGAAGGAACAGCACTTCGGTGGGCCAGCCCAGCTCAATGAGACGCTGCTGCAAAAACATCTTGGTCAGGTAGCTGGGCACCGAGATGATCGCACTGGATACGATGAGCTTCGCGGCCAGCGGGCAGGTGCGCAGAACATGCAGACTGTCCTGCACGAGCAGGGTGAATTGACCGGGCAGGTCGTGCAGGGACTGCCGGACCCGGTTGGCCTGCGCTGCCGTGACGATGGGTTCGTTCATCCATCGGCAGGCGAGGGTGGAGACGCCCTCGAACAGGGCGCTGAGCAGATAAAAGCCTGCAAAGCCGAGGAACCGCTGGACCGTGCTGGCCAGCGAACCCAGCGCACTGGCCAGCATGGAGATCTGGGAACTGTTGGCGGAGATCTGAAGGTACTCGTCCTCGCGGTCTTCCGTCTTGAGGCTGTCGTAGACAAGGGCCGTGAAGGTGCCGGAGAACAGGGTACCGTACAGTGCATTCAGCGCCATTGCGAAGCAGATGGCAAACAGGTTCGGTGCAAACGCCATCAGCAGGTTGGAGGTGACGGCCAGCACACCGCCGGACACAAGGGCTTTTTTGCGGCCCAGAAGATCTGCTGCCATGCCGCTGGGCACTTCGCACAGCAGGCTGACGATATGGAGAACACTTTCGGCCAGGCCGATCTCCCACAGGGAGAACCCCCGCGCGGCCAGCAGCGCGACCCACACGGCGTCGGTGATCCGCAGGCCGGAGAAGAAGTCGGCCGTATACACACAGCCAAGCTGCCGCTTGATGTTGAGCGTTGATCTTTTGTTTGATTTCATGGAAAGCACCTTTCATTTTTACAAGATGAAACAGTGCCCATCCTTAGAGTCTCTTTGTACAACCTCTCCGTCACCTTCGGTGACACCTCTCCTGGTAGGAGAGGCCTTGGCATTGCGCAAACTCCATCTTTTCCCCCTTCGGGGGAGCTGGCTGCGCAGCAGACTGAGAGGGTGATTCCTAAAAATGGGCGCACTTCGAGCCGGAAATGCTTAAGGGTTTCCTTTTTTGAAGAAAACGCAGCCGTTCCAACCCATGTGGGTGCACCCTCCTTCCAGTAAAACGTTGCGCTCAGTATACCATATCCCGGCGGAAAACACAAGCAAAAACGGAAAATTGCCATAAAATCCGCTTCTGCGCTTGCAAACCGCGCCGAAATGTGGTAAGATGATTTCTGGTTATGAAAACCTGATATGCAAAAACGCAGCGACGGAGAAAGTACGTGCAGTGTGTCCGGCAAAGAGAGAAGCTTCACCGGCTGAAAGGGCTTCCGAGAGAGATGTGCACCGAAGTTCGCTCCTGAGCGGCCCGCGTGAACGGCTGAAGACAGCCTGCTAGTGCGGGACGGTGCGCCCCGTTACGGCGTTTGAGCGCCGCTCCTTATAAAAAGAGCGGAAACCGGGTGGTACCGCGGAGTAAAGTTTACAGCTTCGTCCCCTTTGCCGAAAGGCAGAGCGGGGCGGAGCTTTTTTGTTACCCGCTGAACAAGAAGAAAACCGAGAAGGAGAGAATTTCCATGCAAGCAATGATCGACGAGCTGGCCAAACAGGCCGAAGAAAGCCTCGGTCAGGTCTCTTCCAAGGAGACGCTGGCCACGTTCTGGCAGGAATATCTGAGCAAAAACGGCAAGATCCCCGCGCTGATGAAGAATCTGCGCTCCGTCGCGCCGGAAGAGCGACCCGCCATGGGCAAGATCATCAACGAACTGAAGACCAAGGTGCAGGCAGACTACGATGCTGCCGCTGCCAAGGTGAAGGAAGCCGAGCTGGCCGCCCGCAACGCCGCCGAGACCGTGGACATCACCCTGCCCGCCAAGACCCGCGCGGTCGGCGGCCTGCATCCGCTGACGCTGGTCACCAACCAGATCATCGACGTCTTCTCCGGCATGGGCTTTGCCATTGTTGATTCTCCGGAAATTGAGGACGATGACCACAACTTCACCCGCCTGAACGTCCCGAAGGACCACCCCGCCCGCGATATGCAGGATACCTTCTACCTGTCCGATGAGTTCCTGCTCCGCACTCAGACCTCCGGCGGCCAGATCCGCACCATGGATTCCCAGAAGCCGCCCATCAAGGTGCTTATCCCCGGCCGCGTCTTCCGTTCCGACTCCGACGCGACCCACAGCCCCATGTTCCACCAGATGGAAGGTCTGGTCGTGGACAAGGGCATCA
>OMDL01000275.1_pt1 | contig 35808 bp, 33 predicted proteins | sample 1674081 | NCBI WGS metagenome assembly OMDL01 (sample SAMEA103958139, study PRJEB25191) | human gut metagenome | biome: human-associated habitat [ENVO:00009003]; feature: intestine environment [ENVO:2100002]; material: feces | place: Germany | collected 2013/2015
TAAAGAGTTCTGCTGTCTGATACAAGAGGATAAATTGAATTGATAGAACTCACCTATACAAGTATCTCATCGTTTTCAACGACTTCAAGAACGAGATGCTGTTGCTGGAAATGCTGGCTCCCGGCGGGAAAAGCGAGCTGGACAAAGTGCGGAAAGCCATTCACAACCGCAATTATACCGTTTACGACTTCCGTGCCGTAGGCGAAACGACCTCTCCGCTGACGGACGAGGAGCACAAAACCAACATCCGCCAAGGAATAGCCCACTGCATGCGGGGTGATGTTTTCCAGATAGTCCTCTCCCGCCGCTTCGAGCAACGTTTCACAGGCGACGATTTCAAACTCTATCGCGCTCTGCGCAGCATCAACCCCTCTCCCTACCTGTTTTACTTTGACTTCGGCGGTTTCCGTATCTTCGGCTCATCGCCCGAAACGCACTGCCGCATCGAAGGACGCCATGCCTATATAGACCCCATTGCCGGCACTACCAAGCGCACCGGCGACCCGGAGCAGGATGCCGTAAACGCCCGTTACCTGCACGACGACCCGAAAGAAAACGCGGAGCACGTGATGCTGGTAGACCTCGCCCGCAACGACCTCAGCCGCAACTGCCACGACGTGAAAGTGGATTTCTACAAGGAGATGCAATATTACAGCCACGTCATTCACCTCGTGAGCCGCGTCAGCGGTACGATGAACAGCGAAGCCGATCCTATCAAGACGTTCATCGACACCTTCCCCGCCGGAACATTGAGCGGTGCGCCGAAAGTACGCGCCATGCAGCTCATCAGCGAACTGGAACCGCATAATCGTGGCGCCTACGGCGGTTGCATCGGGTTCATCGGTCTGAACGGCAGTCTGAATCAGGCCATCACCATCCGCACATTCGTCAGCCGCAACGGGGTACTGTGGTTCCAGGCAGGCGGCGGCATCGTAGCCAAAAGCAATGACGAATACGAGCTGCAAGAGGTGAACAACAAACTGGGAGCATTGAAGAAGGCAATTGTAATGGCGGAGAGAATGAAAGAAATGAAGAATGAGGATGAAGTATGAAGAATAAAGGATGAAGATTTTGAAAGATATGGAAATGAAAATAGTAATCATAGACAATTACGACTCTTTCACCTACAACCTTGCGCATCTGGTGAAAGAGCTCGGAGCAACGGTGGATGTGTTGCGCAACGACCGATTCAAAATGGACGAACTGGAGAAATATGATAAGATTCTTCTTTCTCCCGGCCCCGGTGTGCCCGAAGAAGCGGGATTGTTACCGGATGTCATACGTACCTATTCCGGAAAGAAACCGATATTGGGAGTGTGCCTGGGAGAGCAGGCTATCGGACAGGTATTCGGCGGGAGATTGGTCAATCTCAGCAAGGTGTTTCACGGCGTACAGACCGATATACGGCTGACAGAACCGGATTACATTTTCCGGGGACTGCCTGAGAAAATACCTGTGGGGCGCTACCATTCTTGGGTAGTGGATACGGAAGGACTGCCTGCAACGCTTGCCGTTACAGCCGTCAGTCCCGAAGGGCAGATTATGGCGTTGAAACACCGGAAGTACGACGTTCACGGCATTCAGTTTCATCCGGAATCCGTGTTGACCCCGGACGGAAAGCAGATTATGAAAAATTGGCTGGACGGTGACGGAAAGGACGGAATAAACGGCGCAGCTTATGAAGGTAAATGACACAGTTCACGAGGATGCAGCGCAGACCTCATAAGGTACAAGCGGCCTCATAAGCACAGGTGCACATTGCGTGAAAAACAAGCGCACACTGCGTGAAAGCCAAGCAAGCACTTCGTGAGAACCGAGCAGGCACTTCGTAAGAACCGAGCAGGCACTTCGTGAGAGCCGACCGCCCACCTCATGGAAGCTGACCGCACACCTCACAAGAGCCGGGCAGGCATCTCACGGGAGTGAAGCAAGCGCCTCACGAGAACAAAAAAACGTTACTCGGAAACATATTCGATTACTGATATCAGCACTCATGCTTAGCCATACATCAACTATAAACTTTTTAATCACTGACTTAAACAGATGAAAACAATATTAACCCGCCTCTTCAATCACGAAGAGCTCACCGCAGAGGAGTCCAGACAAATTCTGCTCAACATCAGCCGGGGGATGTATCCCGAGGCGCAGATAGCAGCGTTACTCACTGTTTTTCAGATGCGCGGCATCACAGTAGACGAACTGACAGGCTTTCGCGAAGCACTTATGGAGACACGAGTCCCGATAGACTTCGCTCCCTATCGCCCCATTGACATCGTAGGTACGGGCGGTGACGGAAAGAACACGTTCAACATCTCCACCTGCGCCTGCTTCATTGTGGCGGGAGCGGGTTACAAAGTGGCCAAGCACGGCAATTACGGCGCTACTTCCGTCAGCGGGGCAAGCAACGTAATAGAGCAGCATGGCGTGCGCTTCACCAATAATCCCGACATCCTGAAGCGCAGCATGGAAGAATGCAACATTGCCTACCTGCACGCCCAACTGTTCAATCCGGCAATGAAAACCGTCGGTTCTGTGCGCAAAGCGTTGGGAGTACGCACGCTGTTCAACCTGCTGGGCCCGCTGGTGAATCCGTGCAAACCCGCTTATCAGCTGCTGGGTGTGGCAGACCTCTCGCAGATGCGTCTCTACACAAATGTTTTCTACAAGCTCGGTATCGACTTTGCCGTCGTCAACAGCCTGGACAATTACGATGAAATCTCGCTGACCGATGAATTCAAGGTAATGACACGCAATTATGAGCGTATCTATCGTCCGCAAGCTCTCGGTTTCAGCGCGGTACGTCCCGAAGAGCTTTCCGGCGGAGCATGTAAGGAAGACGCGGCACGCATCTTCGACAATGTCCTGAACAACCGTGCGGAAGCTGCCCAGACGCAATGTGTCATTGTCAATGCCGCCTTTGCCATTCAGGTCATGGAACCGGAAAAGGAGATTGAAGAATGCATTGCCATAGCCCGCGAATCACTGGAAAGCGGACGGGCGTTGAAGACATTGAAAAAGTTTATAGAAATAAGTAAAGGTTGAAAATCAAGTTATGCTATACTGTCATTCAGAGAGAAGCGAAGCATCTCTTCCCTTTGTGAATACAAGTCTTTATGTGAATGTCAAGAAGAGAGAAGATTCTTCGCTCTGAATGACAGATAGGATTAACCGATTATACGCATTTACTTAAACAGCGCCATATCACCCCCAACCCATAACCCATAACTTATAACTCATAACTTATAACTCACCCCCCCTCCTATGGATATTCTATCTGAAATAACAGACTACAAACGAATCGAAGTGGAATTGCAGAAACAGGCTGTTTCACCCGAACAGTTGCGCGAGCAAGTGCGCGACCTAATGGAAAACTCCCCTGCCCCACGCCGCAGCATGAAACGTGCGCTGGCTTCCTCACCCGCGGGAATCATTGCCGAGTTCAAGCGGCGCTCGCCCTCGAAGGGTTGGATATACGAGACGGCCAAAGCCGACGAAATACCAGCCGCATACGAGGCGGCAGGCGCTTCCGCCATCTCCATCCTTACGGATGAGAAATTTTTCGGCGGTTCGTTGCGGGACATCCGTACGGCACGTCTGCTGGTCGACATTCCTATCTTGAGAAAAGACTTCATCATCGACGAATACCAACTGCTGCAAGCACGTATCGCAGGTGCGGACGCCGTATTGCTCATCGCCGCCTGTCTGACGCAGGAAGAATGCGCCGACCTCACCGCCCGGGCGCACGCCCTGGGACTGGAAGTGCTGCTCGAAATCCACAGCCCCCGCGAACTTGCTTATATAAGTAAGGATGTGGACATGGTAGGCGTCAACAACCGTAACCTCGGCACATTCGTCACCGATGTGGAGAACTCGTTCCGCATAGCCGGACAGCTCCGGCAGACGATAGCCGGCGTCCGTAACGTTCCCGACGCCCAAGACTCTTCCGATAACCCCCGAAACCTGCCGCTACTTGTTTCGGAAAGCGGTATTTCGCACCCCGAAACCATCTGCCGCCTGCGCACCGCCGGTTTCCGAGGCTTCCTTATCGGAGAAACCTTTATGAAAACCCCACAGCCGGGAGACGCACTGAAAGGCTTCATACAAGGCATCGAGGAAACCGAAGCACAGAAATCTTTGTGAGCAATGAATAATGAATCGTAAATATAGTAAACAGTAACTCCCATGGCTTCTCTTATTATCAAAGTATGTGGTATGACCGAAGCGGAAAACATCCGCAATGTAGAGCAACTGGACGTAGATATGATAGGTTTCATCTTCTACCCCAAGTCTCCCCGTTGCCTGTGCGAAATGCCGGCATACCTGCCTGTGCACGCAAAGCGTGTCGGCGTCTTCGTAAACGAAAACAAGGACGACATCCTGATGTACACCGACCGTTTTGCGCTGGATTATATCCAGCTCCACGGCAACGAATCGCCCGAGTACTGCCGTTCTTTATGCAACAACGGCCTGCATCTCATCAAGGCTTTCTCCATCGCGCACCCCAAGGATTTGGCGGCCGTCTCCGCCTACAAGGGATTATGCGACTATTACCTGTTTGACACCAAAACGCCACAGTATGGCGGTTCCGGCAATCAGTTCGACTGGAACCTGCTGCTTCGATACACCGGAATGACACCCTTTCTGCTCAGCGGCGGCATCAACCCTTACAGCGTCAAAGCAATCAGGGAGTTCCATCACCCCAAACTGGCCGGCATCGACATCAACAGCCGCTTCGAAACGGCTCCGGGCAAAAAAGACGTGGAACGCATCGGAAAATTCCTTCAGGAAATAAGAGGCGGCGAACCTGCCGGCAAGTAGCACCGCTACCCGCCGATAACGTAACAGACAACAATAAATCCATAATAACGAACTCACTATGAACCGTATCAACCAACTTTTCCAGAACAGCCCCCAAAACCTGCTGTCTATCTACTTTTGTGCCGGCTGCCCCACGCTCGACGGCACAGCCGATGTTATCCGCACGCTCGAAAAGAACGGAGTGGATATGATAGAAATCGGCATCCCCTTCAGCGACCCCATGGCAGACGGCATCGTCATTCAGGATGCCGCCACCCGCGCCCTGCGCAACGGAATGTCTCTCCGCATCCTCTTTGACCAGCTGCGTGACATCCGCCGCGATGTCCGCATACCGCTGATATTGATGGGATATCTCAATCCTATCCTGCACTTCGGCTTTGAAGCCTTCTGCCGGAAATGTACGGAATGTGGCATCGACGGCGTCATCATCCCCGACCTGCCCTTCAGGGAATACGAGGCGAACTATAAGGCCGTCGCGCAAAAGTACGACATCCGCATCATCATGCTCATCACCCCCGAAACCAGCGAAAAGCGCGTCCGCGAGATAGATGCCCACACCGACGGATTCATTTATATGGTGTCGTCGGCAGCCACCACCGGCGCGCAAAAGGATTTCGACACCCGGAAACAAGCCTACTTCAAGAAGATTCAGGACATGAACCTGCGCAATCCGCGTATGGTAGGTTTCGGCATCAGCAATAAACAGACATTCGATGCCGCCTGCTCCCATTCGTCCGGAGCCATCATCGGAAGCCGCTTCGTCACTCTGCTCAACGAATATAAAGGAGATGCCGGAAAAGCCGTCGCGCACCTGAAAGAGGACTTGGAGCAAGGATGATAAAAGGGTTATTACTTTATCATTACCACCTTATCACTTTTTTTCCTATCTTTGTGCCCGAAAAAGAAGAAAAACGAGATATTTATGAAAGCAGATTACCCTTCCGTTCTCTTAATTTACACAGGCGGAACTATCGGAATGATAGAAAACCCGGAAACCGGCGCACTGGAAAATTTCAATTTCGACCACCTGCTCAAGCATGTCCCCGAATTGAAACGCTTCAACTACCGTATCTCGTCCTATCAGTTCGACCCGCCCATCGACTCCTCTGATATGGAACCTTCTCTGTGGGCCAAGATTGTCGAAATCATAAATGATAACTACGATAACTTTGACGGCTTTGTCATCCTGCACGGCACCGACACGATGGCGTATACGGCATCGGCGCTCAGCTTCATGCTCGAAAACCTCGCGAAGCCGGTTATCCTTACCGGTTCGCAGCTGCCTATCGGAACCTTGCGCACGGACGGAAAGGAAAATCTGATTACTTCCATCGAAATAGCCGCCGCCAAGCATCCCGACGGCACCGCCATCGTTCCCGAAGTATGCATCTTCTTCGAGAACGAACTGATGCGGGGCAACCGGACAACCAAAATCAATGCCGAAAATTTCAACGCTTTCCGCTCCTTCAACTATCCCGCCCTGGCAAAAGCAGGCATCCATATCCGCTACAACGAGCACAGCATCCGTCGCCCCAACCCTGCACGGCCGATGAAACCGCATTATCTCTTCGACACCAACGTCGTAGTCCTCACCCTGTTTCCGGGCATTCAGGAAAGCATCATCAATTCCGTACTGCACGTTCCGGGGTTGAAAGCGGTGGTTCTCAAGACATTCGGTTCCGGCAACGCTCCCCAAAAGGAGTGGTTCATCCGGCAACTAAAGGATGCCACAGAGCGCGGCATCGTCATCGTCAACATCACCCAGTGCCAAAGCGGCGGCGTAGAGATGGGGCGTTACGAAACCGGCCTGCATCTTCTTCAAGCCGGCGTTATCAGCGGCTACGACAGTACGCCCGAGTGCGCCGTTACAAAGCTCATGTTCCTGCTCGGACACGGGCTGGACCAGACAGAAATTCGTCACCGGATGAATTCGGATTTAGCAGGGGAAATTACAAAAGAGTAATTTCCTCTTTTTTTCTTCTCCCCCCTTCTGACTTTTTCCCTCACCCGCTCTGGATAGTATTTACAAGTTTTCAAGACCGGCAAATGGCCGGATTTAACAAAATATCCACCCTATTTTATCAAAAAAGACAATATTTACAACTAATAATCCGAATAATATGGCTATTTTTGCGGCGTAAACGAACTGAAAGTTGATTATTTTACTCAAGAAGCAAACAAAACATCAGAAATTTTTATAGATTGGCTTATGAAATTATTCTACCGTTTTTCAGTTATGGCAGCCATAGCCGGAACTTTGGCGTTTGCCGGTTGCACGGATGATGTGTACGATCCTGAAAGGGGGATTCAGACGGAACCGAAAGAAAATCCTTTAGGAGAAGATTTCGCCGCCCCTGACGGTTTTAACTGGTCTATGATTAACACCGTAAATCTGAACGTCGAGGTAAACGACGAGTTTGACGGTCGATACAAGTACCTTATCGAAGTATTCACCGTCAACCCGATATCCGATGTAAGCGCCGCGCCTATCGCAGTGGGTACCGCCGATAAGGACGGAAACTACAATGCGGAAATCAACGTCTCCAAAGCAACCGCGAGACTGTTCATCCGTCAGACCGACCCAAAGCAGCGCAAGGAAGTCTACGAATACGACATTCCCGAAAACGGCGGAGCATTGGAGTGTAAGTTATACAGCGTTTCAACCGGCACAAAAACAAGAGCGGCAAGCAGAGTTACAGCCAATTCCAACCCGGCAGCCGAAGCAGCCCGGGCAGCCGGCATAGCGGAAATCGCCGATAAGGAATATAAGGAAACGGAAGTCATCCCCGCCGTCCCGGGCACATCGGACGGCTATATCTCCGACAATCCTTGGGATGAAGGCGTACTGGCCGACGGCGCCGAGTATATTATAGGAAAGGAATACACTTCAGCCTCTCCCTACCTTGTGCAGCTAAGAACAAACAGAGGCAGAGCAACCGTATTCGTACAAGGTGTTTGGAAACTAAGCGATAATCATTCAAACCTCGATATATACGTAATGAACGGCGGTAAAATCATCGCCAACGCCCTTACCGTCGGCAACAACAATACCCTCACCCTGCAAAGCGGCGGCAGCCTCGAATGTACCTCTCTCAAATTAGGATGCCCCACCAAGAATTTCGGAAGCATCAAGGTCGGCAAAGAGCTGAGCATGAATCTCGGAAACCGCCCGGAATTATTTAACGCGGGGAACATCGAAGCAGACGATGAAATCACTATCAACGGCAGCAACGTCATCAATCACGGCACATTAAGCGCCCATGAATTCAACTTCGTAAATGCCCGGATACTGAACAAGGCGGATTTAACCAGCGCCACCGATATAGACCTCAACGGCAGTCAGCTATTCAACTACGGCAATATCAGCTTCGACGAAGCGGACGGTGAAATAGAAACCAACAACTCCACCGCAACCGCCATCGTCAACCACTATGAAGCCCGCATCAGCGGTCATGAAATAGAAGGCGGCCTGTCCGTCTACAACGACGGTTTCATCGAAACATCCAAATTCACGAACTCGTCATCCGATGTTCTATACAACAGTTGCACCGTCATCGTCAAAAAGGAATTCAAGTTCAGAAACGTGACATTAAACAAAGGCTCCATCACTGCCGGCCGTGCCGACGAAACCGACACCGAATGGCTGCCCGTACCCGAAATAGAAACCCTGAGCAATGCCAGGTTCACGCTGACAGACGGCTCCATGATTAAAGCCAAAGAGTTCAGAGTAAAACGCGGCGACGTCATTTTCCGGGCGGTGAACGTCACCAACAACGACAAGTCGATGATTAAGGCCGGAACAATTAAATTCGAGCAACCCACTACCGTCCAATTGTTAAGCAACAATCTGGTCATAGAAGGAAAGATAGAAGGCCCCGACCGGTATCGCCCGTTTAAAAAGAACGAAAGCGTCAATACCGGTTATGACGAATCCAAATACACCATCGAGACTTGCGGCGGCATCTACGACGAAGGCAACAAAGGCGAAGAAGAGAAAGACCCCGACTTCCCCATCGAAATCGAAGACAGCGACGTATACACTTTCGCCTTCGAGGACAACTGGCCTGTATACGGTGACTTTGACATGAACGACCTCGTAATCGTAATGTCCAGAAAAGAGCTGCAAGTAGACAAAAACGGCATCGTGACCCGCCTCAGAATGACCCTCGAATTACGCGCGACAGGCGCCACCAAGACATTGGGAGCAGGCATCCGCTTCACCAAATTCCCCCGAAACATGAAGCCCGATAAATTCAGAATCGGCGGTGAGGACGTATCATTCGAGGAGCGGCAAAGCATCCCCACCTATATCCTCTTCGGTGATGCGCGCACCGAATTGTGGGGCGGCCGATACACCGACACGGAGAAGCGCATCAACACCATTGTCGGCGGCCCGTTCAAAAAGGACACCAAGGAATACAACATTATCATGGAAATTCCCGCCTCTGCCAACGTGAAGCCGGAAGACCTGAATATCAACCATATCGATATCTTTGCCATCACAGCTCCCGCCACAGCCAAAGGAAAGCGTACGGAAGTGCACATAGCGGGCTTCGCTCCGACCGACTTGGGCGGCACTCATTACTTCAACAGCGGTAACGACGGCTCATCCGCCGCCGAAAACAGGTACTATCTCAGCCAAGAGAACCTTGCCTGGGCGGTCGTGATTCCCCAAGAGTTCGCATGGCCTGCGGAGAACAAGAAAGTCACGATGGTATACGATAAGTTCCGGTCGTGGATTACCACCGGCGGACAACAAGACAACGACTGGTACCGGTCGCACAACCAAGACGTATATCCTATTGAAAATCTGACTCCGCTCAATAAAGACTAAAGTACACCGATATACACATTCTCACGCTTTTTCTCACTTTGCCGTTAAAGTAGGTTAACAAGTCTTCATTGTTATTAGCAATCGGACGAGTTTAATAAAAAATAATAGTTACTTTTGTTACTGCATAGTAAACAAACAAAGCAACAGCGCTATAATAAACAGAGCAATGAAAAAAATCTTATTGGTTGATGACAAAGCCACCATAGGCCGCGTACTCAAGATCTATTTAGGGACAGAATACGACCTGGAATATTTTGAAAACCCCTTAAAGGCCCTTGAGTGGCTTAACGAAGGCAATATTCCCGACCTTATCATCTCCGACATCCACATGCCCCATATGCGTGGCAACGAATTCCTGTACTATCTGAAAGGAAACGAGCTGTTCAGGCACATCCCCGTAGTGATGCTCTCCAGTGAGGAAAGCACCGTCGAGCGCATCCAGTTGCTCGAAGCCGGGGCGGCGGATTACATACTCAAGCCATTCAACCCGCTGGAACTCAGGGCGCGCATCAAGAAATACATCTAAAAAAGCAGCAAGGAAGATATGTTATATTATATCTACATAGGAAACGGCCAAACCGCCATCGACCATCTGAGCAAGGTTACGGATGGCATGTTCGTTACTGTTTCCTGCGCCGATAAAGCGGCCGTCATCATAGACGGCATCCGCGAACGGTATAACACATCCATCCTTTACGAGCAAACCGACCCCGAAAAGGACTGCCTCAACATCGCCTGCCTTCACAGGAGATTTCCACGCGTCTACATCACCCTTATCACCGAAGGATTGCAGGCAGAAGAGCGCAAGGCCTATCTGCTGGCAGGCGTCAGCAACACACTGCCGCCGCAGGCCGACGCAGAGAGCATCCGCAGCATGACCCGGTTCCTGCAGATACGCCAAAAGCATAAAATGCAGGAATTCAGCCGTACCCACCGGAAGATGCTCAACACGTTTCACCTGCCCGCATGGAAACGCGCGTTCGACGTATTATTCGCCGCATGCGCATTGGTACTCCTTTCTCCGCTGCTCATCGGCACAGCCGTCGCCATCCGTCTCGAGAGCAAAGGCAAGGTCATTTACAAGTCGCAACGTGTAGGCAGTAATTACCGGATATTCAACTTCCTGAAATTCCGTTCCATGTACACCGATGCGGACAAACGGCTGAAAGAGCTCAACGCCCTCAACCAGTACAAGCTGGAAGAAGAAATAGCGGACTGCACTCCCGACATCCGTTTCGACGAGCTTACAGGCTCCCCCGACGAAGAAGCCGGCCTGCTGATTTCGGACGATTTCATCATACCGGAGAAAGATTTTTTGAAACAAAAAGCCCAATCCAAAGAAAGCCCGTTTGTCAAGATAGAGAACGACCCGCGCGTCACACGCATCGGCCGTTTCATCCGCAAATACAGTATCGACGAGCTTCCACAGCTATTCAACGTTCTAAAGGGCGACATGAGCATCGTAGGCAACCGCCCTCTCCCGCTCTACGAAGCCGAGCTGCTGACCAGCGACGCGTACATAGACCGCTTCATGGCGCCTTCCGGACTGACCGGGCTTTGGCAAGTGGAGAAACGCGGCGGAGCCGGCAAGATGTCGGCGGAAGAACGGAAGCAGCTCGACATCAAATACGCGCAGGAATTCAGTTTCCTGCTGGACATGAAGATACTTCTCAGGACGTTCACCGCTTTTGTACAGAAAGAAAACGTGTAATCATTAAAACCAAAAACAAGACAGACGAATGATAAAAGCCCGTACATATACCTTATTATATCTCTGTGCAGTTACACTTATTCTGTTCCTGTCACCCCTGCCTGCCGGCGCCCAGAAAGACATGACGCGTGAAGAGCGAATCAAAATCCTGGAAGCGTTGAAAGAGAGCGACGCCATTCTGGAAAAGAGCATCTCGGGAGACAACCTGCCGGAGACGCGGCACTACATAGAAGGCTTCGAGCTGCCGCCCCTTTCCGTATTCATGGATGCCGTGATAGAAAACGCCACCGTAAAACGGGCGCAGTCCCAGGTAGAGCAGGTAAAGAACCAGTACCGCATAGAAAAAAGGAACTGGTGGAACTACTTCCGGCTGAACGGGAACTACGCCTACGGGCGTTACAACGTGCTGAACGACAACAGCGACTCCTTCACCGACTGGTATCAGTCCACCACAGCCAGCTCCCGCCACACCTTCAACGTAGGCGCCAGCTTCAGCGTAGGCCTCGGCGATTTGTTCAACCGCCCGCTCCGGCTGAAAAACTATCGTTACAACATCGAGCAACTCCAATACACGCAGGAAGAAGTGATGGAAGAACGGCGGCTCAAAGTGCTGGAAGCCTATAACAATGTGACGGCGCAACTGGCAACCATCAAAGCCAAAGCGGAGAATGCCGCCCTCTACAACGCCCAGATGAAAATCTCGGAGAACAATTTCATACAAGGCAAAATAGACATCATCTCGCTGTCATTGGAGCGCGCGCGCCGCTCCGGGGCGGTGACTTCCTATGCCGAGGCGCGCGTCTCGCTGCATAACGCCATCATTTTACTCGAGATGCTGACCAACGTAAAAATAATCAAAGGGAAATAAAGTCTTATGGATATAGTACAGTTTATAGCCCAATTCTTTTACCGCATCCGTTACTGGCTGTTGTGGGGCGGATTCATCGTCACCGTGCTGGTGGCGTACTTCACCCAGTTCCTGCCATTCAGCTATACTGTAAACAGCAATATCTACGCCGGCGTCACCAACGTCACCAACATCGACGGCAGCAAGGTCGAGAACATCAGCAGTACGTTCGACAATCTCATCAACATCGCCAAGTCCAAAAGCACCCTGGAGCAAGTCTCGCTCCGCCTGCTGGCCACCAACCTTGTGTATGGCGAGGAGTGGCAAGACAATATGTACATCCAGGCAAAGCACTACCGCCAACTCCTGCAAAGAACTCCCAAAGAAGTGCTGGCTTTGGTAGACCGTTCCTCGTTGGAGAAGACCGTCGGGAACCTGCAAAAATACCGTCAGGAAAGCGCCGCGAACTTCGTATATTCCATGTTCAGCCGTCCCACGGAGTTTTACGGCTTCGAGGCGCTCGACCAAATCATCGTAAAGCGTCTGGGCACGAGCGACCTGATAAGCTTCACCTACACAAGTCCCGACCCGGGCATCACCCAAAACACCATCCGGATTTTAGAGGACGAGCTTATCAAGGCATACGAAATACTCCGTTTCAGCGCCACCAACAGCGCCATCGCTTACTTTGAGGAGCAAGTGAGGCTCGCCAAAATCAACCTCAACAAAGAAGAAGACAACCTGATGCGCTATAACGTAGAACATTCGGTAATCAACTACGACAACCAGAGCAAGGAGCTGGCCATCACCAAATACAACCTGGACGACCGCGAGGAACTCGCCCTGCGCACCTACCGGAGCGCTGTGGCGCTCCGCCGGATGCTGGAAGACAAAATGGACATCCGCGCCAAGATAATCCGCGACAACACCAAGCTGCTCAAAGAGCTTGAGAAAGTAACGGAGCTGAACCAGAACATTCTGGAGCAGGAAATCTTCTCGACGGACACGGAGCTGAAAGACAACAGGCAGTTGCAGCAAAACAAAACCGATTTACGGAACTCCGAAGACAGAATCAGCCATATTTCCGACAACCTCAACGAATACAATTTCACCAAAGAAGGGGTCGGCATCGATAATATGGTAACGGAATGGCTGGTGGCGTGCATCAACGAGGCCAAGGCGCAGGCCGAGCTGAAAGTCCTTCGCGAGCGCCGGAACGACATCCTGAACCAATACCGGGAATTCGCCCCCGTGGGCACGCAGGTCAACCGCAAGGAGCGCGCCATCGGCATAGCCGAGGACACCTACCGCGAACAGCTCCGCGGCCTGTCCGAAGCGCGGCTCCGCCTGCAAAACATCAAAATGACCACCGCCAACCTGCAAATCATCGCCCCGCCCGAATTCCCGCTCACCGACAACGGGCGCAAGCGCATGCTCTACATCGTGGCAGCCCTGATAGGCAGTTTGATATTCATCACTTTCTACTTCCTCATCATCGAGCTAATAGACCGTACGCTCCGTGACGCCGAACGCAGCCACCGCCTTAGCGGCCTGCCCGTCATCGCCGCGTTCAACGGCATCAGCAACCTGAAATTCCGGGGATTCCTGAAAGTATGCAACCGCCGTGCCGCCGCCTACTCCTGCCATCGGCTCAACAAATACCTGGCAACAGGCCGTCCCACCGTCATCAACCTGCTCAGCATGGAAGAGCGGGAAGGCAAGAGCTTCCTGGCCAAATACTTTGCCGACCATTGGGCGTCCGAGGGGCTCCGCACCCGTATCGTAAGGCACGGCGTCGATTTTGAAACCAACGACAAGAAATACATCCGGGCGCAGCGGCTATCCGACTTCTGGGAGTTGAACTCCGCCGAGCAGATACCCGATATCATCCTCGTGGAATACCCGTCCGTAAGCAGCTCCAGCCTGCCTCTGACCGTGCTGAAACAGGCCGATTTCAACCTGCTCATAGCCAATGCCTGCCGTTTATGGGGTAAGAACGACGACATCAACCTGAAATCCATCAAAGAAATGCTGGGTGACACCCCGTTATCGCTTTACCTCAACAATGCCGACCGTGAAGTCGTGGAATCATTCACCGGCGAATTACCGCCCAAGACACCACTCCACAGCTTCGTCAGCCGATTGTCGCAACTGGGACTGACCGCCAAAAAAGCCGCCGTAAAATGAGCATCAAGCGAAGTTACATATCATCTCCCACCCTCACCTTTGCCATACTCTGCATCGGGTTAGGCTGCATCGTGGCGGCCACCCTGCGGCAAAATCTGGCGATAGCGGCACTGGTGGCCGTGCTGCCCGCCCTCTTATGCATCCTGATTCTGCATCTCCGCAAGCCGGAACGCTTCATCTTCCTGCTGTTCATCTTCAATTACTTCTTCACCCCGCTGGCCCGTTACAGCCGGCAGGACGGGCTCAGCGTACTGTCGGACGTCATCTGGTGGAGCGTACTGCTTATCATCATCATCCAGACCGCGCTGCGCTACCGTTTCCCCTGGAAGCAGGCCGCCAACATCCTCACCATAGGGGGCGCGGCGCTGGCGGTATACTGCCTGATGGAAGTCGTCAACCCCACCGCGTCCCTGGAAGCGTGGATTTATTCCAGAGGATTCATTTACAACACGTTCCTCGTCTCCTTAATCACGGTGCTGCTGGCAACGTCCTACAAGCAAATCGGCCGGCTGATGTTCCTGTTCTCCCTACTGACGCTCATCGCCATACTGAAAGGCTTCTGGCAGAAATTCATCGGGTTCGACGCCATCGAGTACGATGCCCTGATGGAAAGCGGCATGTACAAGACGCACCTGCTGCCCCAAATCACCCGCTATTTCTCTATTTTCACCGATGCGGGCAATTACGGTTCCAACATGGGATTCACCTGCGTACTGTTCGGCATCACCGGCCTGTTCAGCAAGAAACCCGGCCTGAAAACATATTACCTCTGCGTCTCCGCGCTCTCACTGTACTCCATGTTCACTACGGGCACCCGGGGAGCCATCGTGGTGCCTCTGGGCGGCCTGCTGCTCTTCGCGCTTATCAGTAAAAACATCAGGCTGATGAGCGCCGCCACGGTGGGGGGAATATGCATCTACGTCTTCTTCGCGTTTACATACGCGGGCGAGAGCAACTACATGATACGGCGTATGCGCACGGCGTTCCGTCCGAATAAAGACGCGTCCTATCTGGTAAGAAAACAAAACAGGCAAAAGCTGGCGGAATACCTCAGGGACAAGCCCTTCGGCGAAGGTCTCGGCCTGGGCGGCGTGGAAGCCCGGAGATTCGGCAACAGACTGACCACCACCATCCCCAACGACTCCACCTACGTCAAGATATGGACGGAAACGGGCATCGTGGGCATCATCCTCTACCTGCTGATTTACGCGGGCAGCCTGCTGTGGGGATGCTACTACATCATGTTCAAGGTGAGGAACGACGAGCTGCGCCACCTGCTCACCGCGCTTGCCTGCGGCGTATTCGGCATGATGCTCAGCGCATACGGGAACGCGTTTTTCACCCAGTTCCCCACCGGCATCATGATGATTATGTTCCTGGGCATACTGATGAACGGGAAATATATAGACGAACGTCTGACGATTGAAAAACAACAAGCATTATTAACCGCAACTAAAAAAGATTCGACGCTATGATGTCCGATATTTTTAACATATTCAGTATAGACTGGTGGATGGATGAGAACAACAACGCGTTACAAATGACAGATTCCGTCCTGTTCCTGCTGCTGGCCATTCCGGTGGCCTACCTGCTTCTTTGCGCGCTCTTCTCGCTCGGAAAGTACAGGAACCCCTACCCGGCGGCAGCCGTACAGCACCGTTTCCTGGTGCTTTTCACGGTGTTGCGCAACGGGAAAGAGGTGATTGAATCCATCAACCGCTTTCTGGACACCCAGCAATACCCGCGCGACAAGTACGACGTGGCCGTAGCGGCCACCCAACTGCCCGAAGAAGACCTTATCACCCTGCTGCAAATGCCCGTAAACATCGTAGTGCCCGACAAGGAGTACTGCACCAAGGTCTACGCCATCCAGCAGGTGATGGAACGCTATGCTCCCGACGAATACGACATGATTGTGCTCTTCAATTCCGACAACCACATCGTGCCGAACGCCCTCAGCCTGTTCAACGACGCCTACTACTCCGGCTGCGACTCCATCCAGGCGCACCGCATGGCGGAGAACCTGAACACCAGCATCGCCGTCCTCAATGCCACCAGCGAGGAAATCAACAACAATCTTTTCCGTCTGGCGCACACCCGCATGGGCTTTTCCTCGGCTCTCATCGGTTCGGCCATGGCGTTCGATTTCGCCATGTTCCACGAACGCGCTCCCAAGTTGAAAGGCTCCGACATAAGCAAGGCGATGGAAACCGCCCTGCTGGAGCAGAACATCTACACCGAATACCTGGCGGAAGTGGTGTGTTACAGCAAGAAAGAGGACAATGCCGACGGCTACCAGACACAGCGCATCAGTTGGATACGCGCGCAGTACACCAGCACATTCTTCGCGCTGAGGTATCTCCCGCTGGTGCTGCTGAAAGGCGAATGGGACTACGCCCTCAAACTGTTCCAGTGGCTGATGCCTTCCCGTTTCCTGCTTATCGCGCTGGTGCTGCTGTGCACCGCGGGCGTCACCCTGCTGGACTGGACGCTGGCTCCCAAGTGGTACGTGCTGTTTGCCGCGCTTATCCTCGCTTTCCTCATGGCGCTGCCCGAAGGAGAGGCCAGCCGCCGTCTCCGCAAGGCCATCTGGGCGCTCCCGGTGCTTATGTTCACAGCCGTATTCAGCCATATCAAACGGTTCTTCCATAAAAAGAGATAAGGAGCGCACAACATGAAGATAGCCATAGAAGCCCAACGGATTTTCCGTCCCGACAAGCACGGCATGGATTTCGTAGCGCTGGAAACCATCCGCGAATTGCAGAAGCGGAACGACGGCAATGAATATTACATCATCGTCGCTCCGGGCGCCGACCGTTGCCTGGAAGAATCCGCCAACCTCTCCATCGTGGAAGTGGCGTGCCCCACCTACCCGCTTTGGGAGCAGACAGCCCTGCCGCTGGCGGTGAAACGCCTGGGCGCCGACCTGCTGCACTGCACGTCCAATACAGCCCCGCTATACTGTCCGGTTCCGCTGGTGCTGACACTTCACGACATCATCTATCTGGAGCCCCGCCTGCACCGCAGCCCCTCGCTCTATCAGGAAATGGGGTGGCACTACCGCCGCCTCACCGTGCCCCGGATTCTGAAGAAATGCCGGAAAATCATCACCGTCTCACACTTTGAGCGCAACCGCATCCGCGAAGCCCTGAACATCCCCGCAGACCGCATTACGACCATCTACAACGGCTGCAACAAGCATTTCCGCCCGATGGACGACATAGACATGCAGGTAGTAAACCGCTATATCCCCCAAAAAGACTTCCTGTTCTTCCTGGGCAACACAGACCCCAAGAAGAACGCCGCGCGGGTGCTGAAAGCCTACCGCCTCTATCTGGAACAGTCGTCCGTAAAGCGCCCGTTGCTCATCGCCGACCTCACAGAAAGCCGCATAGACAGCCTGCTTCAGCAGGAAGGCATCGGCAACGCCCTGAAACAGCACCTCTACTACCCGGGCTACATCCGCAACGCCGACCTCGCCACGCTGTATAACGCCGCGTTCGCCTTCCTCTACCCCTCGCTGCGCGAGAGTTTCGGCATCCCGCTGGTGGAAGCCATGGCCTGCGGCACTCCCGTCATTACGGGAAACACCTCTTCCATGCCCGAAGTGGGCGGCCCCGGCATACTGGCCATAGACCCCTGCCGGCCGGAAGAGATAGCCCGCGCGGTGCTGCGTCTCGAAAACGAGGACACGCTCTACCGGCGGCAGCGGGAATACGGACTGCTGCGCGCCCGGCAATTCTCGTGGGAAAAGACGGCCGACGAGCTGATTCAAGTATATCGTTCCCTATTCAAATAACCGCCGCCCCATGAAAATCCTATTCCTCGTCTTCTACGGATTCCAAGAGTACAACGGTATCAGCAAGAAAATCGGCTACCAGGCGGACGCCCTCAGGCAATGCGGGGCGGATGTCCGTGTCTGCCGCTACGAGGTCGCCGGCGACGGCAGCCGTAAGTGGATGACAGACGAAGAAGTGCTCGCCGATTTGGGCAAGGGAATACCCGCCAAGCTCAAAAAGCGGCTGTCGTTCGCCCCCATCCTGCGATACGTCCGCCGGGAAGGCATCCGGTGCGTCTATATCCGTTCCTATCACAACGCCAACCCCTTCACCATACACTTCGTGAGGACGCTGAAAAAGCAAGGCGTCGGCGTGCTGCTGGAGATACCCACATACCCCTACGACCACGAATACGCTTCCGTCAGGGAGAAAGCGCAGCTGTATACGGACAAACTGTTCCGCCGCGCCTTCTGCAAGTACGTCGATTTCATCGTCACCTTCTCCGACGACGAGCGCATATTCGGCCGCCCCACCATCCGCATATCCAACGGAATAGATTTCGACCGCATCCCCCTGCGCTCCCCCCGGCACGGCACGGCCGGAGAGCTGAACCTGATAGGAGTTGCCGAAATCCACTTCTGGCACGGCTTCGACCGCCTGCTGAAAGGTCTGGGAGAGTATTACAGCGGCCATCCCGAATATAAAGTCCGCTTCCACCTGGTAGGCAAACCGAGCGGCAGGCGCGAAGCGGAAGAAATCGCGGCGCCCATCCGCCGCTACCGCCTGCAACCGTTCGTCACCCTGTACGGGGCAAAGCACGGCGAGGAGCTGGACGCGCTTTTCAACCGGGCGGACTTCGCCGTAGGCAGCCTGGCACGGCATCGCAGCGGCATATACAACATCAAGACGCTGAAAAACAGGGAATACGCGGCGCGCGGATTCGGTTTCGTCTACTCCGAGACGGACGACGACTTCGACCGCATGCCCTACACGTTCAAAGTCCCCGCCGACGACAGCCCCGTCAGCATCCCCGCCCTGATAGAGTTTTACCAAAGCATGACCGTGACGCCGCCGGAAATAAGAGATTCCATCCGCCACCTCTCCTGGCGGGAACAGATGAAGAAAGTATATGAACATATCGTACGAATGAAAAAATAGAACGCCATGCCCGAAGTCTCCGTCATCATCCCCATATACAACACCGCCGCCTACCTGCGCAAGGCGCTGGACAGCATTTGCGGCCAGACCCTGAAAGAGCTGGAGATAATCCTCATTGACGACGGCTCCACCGACGGAAGCCGCGGCATCATCGAAGAATACGCGGAACGCGACGCGCGGATACGGTGGTACGCGCAGCCCAACCAAGGATTATCCGTCGCGCGCAACCGGGGACTGCTGCACGCCACCGGCAAATACATATATTTTATGGACAGTGACGACATGCTGGATACACAAGCCCTTCAACGCTGCCATGATTTGTGCAGAAGGAAAGAGCTGGATTTCGTGTTCTTCGATGCGGAGCCTTTGGCTGAGTCGGCAGACAGCCGGAACATTCCCCATTATGGCCGGAAAGGGAAAATAGACGAATCCGTGCATTCCGGTATCGAGATGCTGGATTATGAGCTGGACAACCGTTTGTTCCTCACTTCCGTCTGCCTGTGCCTGGTCGATCGCTCGTTTTTAGAGCAATGTTTCACGTGCTTTCATCCCGGCATCATCCACGAAGACCACGCGTTCGCTATACGGATTTATCTGAACGCCCGAAGAGTATGCTACGTTCCCGAGGGATTTTTCAAGCGAAGAATACGTTCCGGCTCCATTATGACCGGCCGTTTCGGAATGCGCAACATCGAGGGTTACGCCACCGTATGCGCCCAAATGCGCGCGCTCGGAGAGGAGCGCCCCGAATGGAAAGCGGTTATCGGCAAATACCTGTCCTACACCCTGAACGATGTAATCTGGGCGGGACACCGGATGTCGCTGCTCGAAAAAGTGGAAACCGCCTGCCGCTTCAGACGCCTGCGGCTCGGAAAGTACGTCAGTTTCAGGAACTGGGCTGTGTTCTGGCTGAAAAAGAAATAGGAAAAGACCATGAAAGCGCTTGTCTCCATCATCACCGTCAACTACAACGGGCTGCGCGACACCTGCGAAATGATAGACTCCTTCCGCAGCCGCGAAACCTATCCGCGATACGAAATCATCGTTGTGGACAACGGCTCGCGCCTGCCCGAGGCGGAAGAGATACAGGAACGATACAGGGACAACCCCGTGCCGGGCGGTTTCTTATCAGGCAGCCCCGCAGCGGACACCCCCGTCTCCTTTCCCCCCGTCAAAGTGGTGCGGAACATCAACAACGGCTTTGCCGGCGGCAACAATGCCGGACTGAAAGCGGCCGCAGGCGATTACCTCTTTTTCATCAACAACGACACCCTCATCAAAGAGCCGGTACTGGATGCGCTGGTGCGGCGCATAGAGAGCGATTCGCCACGCAACGGCGGCGTGTCGCCCATGCTGAAGTTCGCCGCCCGTCCGGACACCCTGCAATACGCGGGCTTCACCCCCCTGAGCCCCGTCACCCTGCGCAACGCGGCCATAGGCTTTATGCAGCAAGACAGCCCCCGCTTCCGCATCCCCCGCGAAACCGCCTCGCTGCATGGAGCCGCCATGATGGTGAGCCGGCGGGCGTTGCAGGACGCAGGCACCATGAGCGAGGTCTATTTCCTGTTTTACGAGGAGCTGGACTGGTCGGCACAGCTCCGGAAAGCCGGCTACCGCCTGTGGTACGAGCCCGCCGCCGTGGTCTACCACAAGGAAGGCATGACGGCGAGGCGGGGCAGCCCGACACGCGAATTCTACCTGTCGCGCGCACGCATGCTGTTCGCCCGCCGCAACCTGCGGGGCATCGGCAAATACCTGTCGTGCGCCTACCTCTGCATCCTCGCCGCCCCCAAAAAGGCGGCCGTGTACCTGCTGCACGGACAGGTCGCGCTGGCCAAAGCCACGATATGCGGCACCTGCGAAGGGATATATAAAAATATCCGAACCGCCTGACATTCCGAAAGAAGTACTACCTTTGCAGGCATTAATTTTTTAGTATTTGAGTATGAAAAAATTTTTAAGGTAACCATAACGCTGAACAACAAAGCGTTTTGGGTATTCGAGGGAGAAACCAAGTACACGATGAAAGAGCTGGTTATCGCCGAAATCATCAAGCTGATAATCTTCCGGACGTTCAGGTCGGACACGAAAGCCAGTTACAGGGCAAGCGCCGAACTGATTCCCGCCGGACACCGCATCGAAGTCGTGAAACAGGTAAGGGAAAAGGAGAAAGAGTAGAAAAATCCCGGAATTATACATCTTTTAACCTACTCACGGTTTCCAAGCATTTTCAAACCGTATTACACTGCAACACAACAGCATGAGCGTATATAGACCGTAGTAAATCAGGCTATATACGCTATTTTTTATGCCTACCTTCGTGCCGATAATACAAGCGTACGAATAAATAAAATTGATACATGAAACGCAATTTCTACTTACAACATCCCATCATGGCGATGAACGATCCCCGAATGAAAAAACTCATAGACAAGGAAAGGTTGAAAGGCTCCGGAGCCTATTGGTTCATCATCGAAAAACTGGCGTTGCTGCCCGAACCGCGCGCGCAACTGGAATATCTGCAACCGTTCTGCGTAGGCCGGAAAATCCCCCTGTCGTACTTGCAGAAAATCATCCGCGAATACGACCTTTTCATCTTCGACGAGGACAACTATTTCACGCCCGCCGAACTGAATCCCGCCAAGAAAAAGGACGAAAAAAGTGTCGAAAATGTTTCGGGAACTGACGTTTCAGTGTCCGAAAACAACCGAAAAGTGCAGAAATCGTCTCGGAAGAAAGCGGAAAAAGAGAGTTTGAAAGTCGGTAACAGCCTAAACGGCAGCCTGTTGCCAAAAGATACTCCCGCAATCGGTAAAGAGAATATAAAAGATATAAAAACAACAGCAACAACAGAAGAAAAAGAAGAGACCGCCGCCGATGCCGCTACTCTTCCTTCGGTTTGTTCGTCCGGCAGCACACCCCCGCCGCCGCCATCCGTCACGGTAACCGTCTGCGACGAATGGGACGAGCCGCGCCGGCCGCAGCACCCCATCCGCCCCTGGCGTGAACTGGTGGACGAACTGGGGCGCAACCGTCTGTGGATGGAAATGGCCTGCATGAGAAGCGGCTACGGAGCCATGCTGGCACGCCACCTGCCGGAAGCCATAGAGTTCTTCAAGCAGCACGTGGAGCTGTACGGCAAAGGAGACAACCTGCTGACCGAAAGCGATGTACGCTCCTACTTCGTGAATTTCGTGAGTGCCGGCGGACGCACCTCGAAAGCGCTGTTCAAGGAGCTGACGGACAACGAAGCCCGGAAGAAATCCGAGCTCCGGGAGTCCTCTGCCGACCCGCTGCGATACGAGCAAATCGTCAACGGGAAGCGAACCTACCTGGGCTGCCCCATCCCCGACGACGCCCCGCCCCGTCCCGACCCAAACGCCGTCTGGAACGAGGAACTGTGCCTGTGGATGTCCGGCAGGAAGAACAAAAGGAAGCCCGACTGAAAGCGGGCAGTCCGACAACTCCGAGCAGGCAGTCCGGCGGTCGCAAGCCCACAGCCCGACGGTCGTAAACAGGCAGGCCGGCAATCGCAAACAGGCAGGCCGGCAGCCGTAAGCAGGCAGTTCAAGAGCGCTGCCCCCACAGTTCGTCACCGCCGAGCCCGCAACCCGAAACATCCGGGCTCACAACCCGAAATCCATTCACCCCAAACCATCCCCCATGTTCGACTTCAGAAAACATAACATCAATACCCGTGGCCGCAGCAGCGGCAAAATCAAAACCACCTGTCCGCAATGCAACGACACCCGCGGCCACAAAGGCGACCGTTCGCTATCCGTAGACCTCGACAAGGGACTGTGCTACTGCCACCACTGCGGCTACACCCTGCACATCCCCGACGATGCCGAAGAACGCCGGCGGCAGGAACGGATAGACCGCTACCGCAAATCCGTCCTGCTGCCCTCGCACTTCCGGCGTCCCGTGTTCAACGCTTCCAAAACCGGCCGCAGCGAGGCGCTGGAACGCTACTGGACGGAAGAACGCTGCCTCAGGCAAGAGCTGCTCGACGAGCTCCGCATCACCGAACAGCGCGAATGGATGCCCCAAAGCGAGAAAGAAGAGAACTGCCTATGCTTCAACTACTTCGAGGGCGATACCCTCGTCAACACCAAGTTTCGCAGCGGACAGAAGCACTTCAAAATGGTGAAGGACGCCGAGCTCATCCCCTACAACATCAACGGCATACTGGGCACCCGCCAGGCCGTCATCACCGAAGGCGAGTTCGACGCCTGCGCCCTGATGACCGCCACCGGACGGCGCGACATCATCTCCGTGCCCGCCGGCGCGCAAAGCAACCTCACCTGGATAGACCGCTTCGTGGAGAGCCACTTCGAGGACAAGGAAACCGTCTACATCGCCGTAGACGAGGATGCCGCCGGAGAAGTGCTGCGCCGTGAGCTCGTCCGCCGTCTGGGCGCGGAATGTTGCAAGATAGTGCGCTACGGAGCCGGCTGCAAGGACAGCAACGAGCATCTGATTCGTTACGGCGCGGACAGCCTCGCCATCTGCCTGCAACAGGCCGAGGAAATTCCCATAGAGGGCGTAGCCACCGCCGACGATTGCAGCGAGCAGTTGCGCGCCCTCTACGAAAACGGACTGCAAGGCGGCGCCGAAACGGGCTGGGAGAACCTGGACGCCCACTGCACGTTCGAGCTGGGGCGGCTCGTGGTGATAACAGGCCGTCCGGGCGACGGAAAATCCGAGTTCACCGACGAGCTCGTGCTCCGCCTGCGTCTGCGCCACGGCTGGAAAACAGCCTATTACAGCCCTGAGAACCTACCCGTGGAGTACCACCTCAAGAAGATTGCCGACAAGCTGTTGGGGCGTAACTTCGCCCCCGGCTACGGTATGACCGAGGAACTGTACGACCAAGCCCGCCAATGGCTGGCGGCCAACGTGACCCATATCCTGCCCGGTGACGGCGCCTACCGCATAGACGACATCCTGCTCAAAGCCCGCCAACTGGTACGCCGCCGCGGCGTGCGCACCCTCGTGATAGACCCCATGAACCGTCTGGAGCAGGACAGCGGCATGACGGAACGCGACTTCATCCGCTCCGTGCTGAACAAGCTCTGCCGCTTTGCCCAGCGCAACCGTTGCCTCGTCATCCTCGTAGCCCACCCCCGCAAGGTCAACCGCAACGAAGCCACCGGAGAACTGCGCCGTGTGGAGATGAACGACATCAACGGCTCCGCCGACTTCGGCAACATGACGGACTACTGTATCGACGTAGACCGTAACGACAAGAAGCAAATCGTAACCATTTATATTGACAAAGTGCGCTTCAAGCATCTGGGCAGTGCAGGCACGTGCGCCAAGTTCGTCTACAACTTCATCAGCGGGCGCTACTTCCCTTGCGAAGAGGGTATCGTGCATACTCCGGACGGCGACAGTCCGGGCCCCATAGACACGCGGTTCGACAATGCAAATTGGTTGAAAAATAATGAGGAACAAGGTTGCCTGTTCCACTGAAAATGCGTACCTTTGAAGCAATCAACTATCTGAATATCAAAACCTGAACATGTATAGACTATGATGAAAAATGATGCTTCTTTCATTGCTGAAGCCCCCTTCTCCATCCGCAGCTACGGCAAAGGAGAACTGGCGATGTGTTATATCCGCAACGTGGCGCAACAGAGTGCCGTAAACCTGTTTAACGAATGGATCCGTACCGCCCCCGGACTGGAACAACGCCTGCTGGCCACGGGCATGAACCCCGCCGCCCGCCGGTATACCCCCGCGCAAGTGCGGCTGATGGTGAGTGTTTTCGGAGAACCTTAAAGGGTTCTTCGGGAAAACTCCCGAAACGTTGCGGCTGTAACTGTCGTTGTGATTCTCTGCGGTTCTCGGTGACTCTCGGTGACTCTCGGTAATTCCCTGCAACTCTCTGCAATTCTCTGCAACTCCCTGCAATCCTCTGCAACTCTCTGCAATTCCCTGTAATCCCCCGTAATTCTCTCCCAATCTCCCCCAACCCTTGCAAAGCTCCTTTCGTACCGGCACGCCGCCGTATCTTTGTATCAACGAAACGAAAAGGAGAAAACTCGCCGCGGAGAAGCCATCCCCGTCGTTCCGGAAACAATTGACTATTCATTAAAAAGTAACGAAATGACAAAAGCAAAAGCATTAGTAATGCGTACGCAGCGACACAAGAAAATAGGCGACAATACCTCGCCGATGGTCTACACGCTGAGACGCAAGCCAAAAGACGCCAAGATTCTCGACCTCGAACGCATCGCGCAAGACATCGAGGCACTGGGCAGCATGTCCGCCGAAGACGTGGTACACGTAGGCAGAGCCCTCGTCCGCCAGATACGGCAGACGCTGACGGACGGGAATAACGTCCGCCTGGACGGGTTCGGTATCTTCTATACCACCTTCAAGTGTCGCGCCACCGAGGCCGCCAAAGATTGTACGGTGAAAAACATCGAACGGGTGAATATCCGCTTCAAAGTAGCGAACACGCTCCGTTTGGAAAACGACACCAACGCCACGACCAAAGGCAACCCCAACACCTTGATTTTTGAGCTGGTGTCCGAAGACGGCGTTTCCGGCGGCGGAAACAATGGCGGCGGCAGCGGCGGAGACAACGGTGAAGAGGAGAACCCGCTGGGATAAGGGAATTTTACGAACCGATAATCGGGATTTATCATTTATAACTTAAAAACAAAAGAATATGAGTAAAAGTACAGGAATCTGGGACACAGTCTTGAAAGTAATCATCGCCGTAGCTTCCGCCGTTCTCGGCGTTTTCGGAGCCAACGCGATGACGTTCTAAAAGAGTAACGGTACACACCGTACGAGAGGATGCGCCGCCCCGGTGATGGGAACGAGGCGCATCCTCTTCTTTTTTATCCGCTTTATCTGCGCCGGAAGCGCCTTACCAGCGAACGCATCCCCGCCGAGCAGCAATAAAAGCCGCCGCACAATATCAGCAGGAACACCAGCGACGACACCAGCGCATACACCATCCACATGCCATAGCCCTGAGACGGTTCCGGCAGCGGAAGGAAACAGAGAACCACGTCCGTCAGCCCCCACGAAAGGACGGCAAGCAGCAGGTAAAGGAATATATTCTTCCAATAGGACATGACGGGCATTCCGAACCCTTCCTTATAAAGGAGATAGGGTTTCCAGACGCTGATGACGGTCAGCGAACTGGCTACATCGCCCAGCAACACGCCCGGGAGCCCCCACAGGAAGCCGCCCGCCAATGCCACCGCCACCGTGATTGCCAGCGTCGCCACCGCCGCCCATGTGTCGTGAAACAGTCCGTAACCGAAGATAAACTGGTCGTTCGTGCCTCTGAACTGGCTGATGAAGAAGTTGGTGAGGATAATAACCAGCACGGAACGGGGCAATACGTACTCCTCGCCCAGCCACACCGTAATGAACGGGTCTGTCAGATGATAGAGCGCGAATGTCAGGAACGACGCTATCAGGAAACGCAACGAGCTCAGCTCCCAAAAGACTTGCTGGATGCGCTTCACATCTCCCTCGGCTATCAGGTTGCCCACGCCCGCTCCGGTACTGCCCAGAAAATTGTCGACAAACTGGTTCAGCTTGGTGAGCAACAGCATATAGTTGCCGTAATAGGCCACCAGCTTCAGTGAGGTAAACGCGTACACCAGAAAAGGCAAAAGCTGCGTCCTGCCCATTCCCGCCAGTTTATGTACAAACATCTGGCGGGCTTTACGCACGATAATCTTATTCTCCGGATACTTCCGCCTGCCTTCCGCCACCTCGCACTTCAGCCACGGATATACCCGGTTTATCTTCCAATTCAGGATGAACGAGTACAGAATGCCGAATATCAGCTCGATGGCTATCCACAGGTAGAAGCTGCCCACATGGCACGCCAACGCCATTTGCAGGAGTATCTTGACGATATTGGCCGTTTGGAAGTAGACGGTGACCACATAATTGCGCTGGTCGGCGCCAAGCAGGGTCTGCCGGTAATTGACGAAATAACCGATGAGGGCGGAAGCCAAAAAGGCGAAATAAGCAAAATAGATTACTCCGGAATGAATACCGGCACCGGCGAATATGTAAGGCAGAAAACAGGCGAGCAGCAGCCCGGCGCCCAAAATCAGCAACCCCACATTGCGATAGAGATAGCCCAGCACCGAGATGATTTCCTTTATCTTGTCCCGGTTGCCGTCGAAAATCGGTTTGTAAAGCACATAGCCGATGGAAGCTCCGATGCCCAGCTCGGCCAGATTGAGAAAGCCCAGCAGGTTCTGCATCGTCCCCGTCAGCCCGACAAAGTCCGCCCCCAGCTTCTCAAGAAATATCTTTCTGGAGAAAAAGGAGATGAAAAGGGTGACAAGGTAGAAGAATACATTGACACGCGCGTTCTGATAGCTTTTCTTTAGACGGGATTCTGACATAACGGCTTTTTCTGTTTAGACACTGCTTATAAAACAAAGGTAATAGAAATCTGATGAAATTTACTCTCCAACAATCCCGCGAACGTCTTATATATATTTTTCCAACTTTCAAACCGGAGATAAATGTACAGGGCTTTACAATATCCTTTACGGCCGAAGTGCTCGCGGCAATCCGTCACCCGGGAATAACTGTAAAGAGTTTTATCGCCACGCCCTATATCCCGCAAAAAGCGATTGTAACGGCAGGCAACCTTTACACGGGCAAGAAGAGTGTCTAACCTGACTCCGTATTGCAAGGAATCTTTTCTGACAGTGACACAATAAACAGGCTTGGAACATGCCGCCGCCTTATGGGCGTAATAATCCACATAAGCGGCAAACATGGCATCGTTGGCGGCAACCGTCTCGTCAAAACAAATATGATGTCTGCGTACCAATTCTGCGGAAACCATCTTAGCCCAAGGCACGTCATTACGGTATTTCAGGATTTCAAGATTCATGTTCTCCGCTATTTCCTCATAACCGGCCTGACGCGGCGGAAGCGGAACCAGCGTGTCCGAATCCGCCGTTTCCGCACGAAACGTAATCAGGTCGTAATCCGTATTCCGGTAAATATCCAGTACGTCCAGAAAACCAGGCAGGAAAAAATCATCAGCGTCCGCGAATACCAACCATTTGCCTTTGGCGCCGGCAAGTCCGCAATTACGGGCATAGCCCGCTCCCCCGCCCTCTTTGGTAAAGAGAATCTCCACATCCGTTCTGTCCCGACCGGGAAAATGAGCAAAGTCCACAATATCCGGCGAACTGTTATCATCTACCACGATAATCTGCACATCATCCCTTGGCGGAATGGAGTCCAAGCACCGTTGCAACAGACAAGGTATGTCTTTATGAGGAATAATAACCGAATATACAATTTCCATTTTTTCTTACCGTAAAATAACATCAGACCTCTCGCTTCGCCTTTTCGGGATAACCGAATACGTACTTGAACCGGAAACGGCAAAGTACGGACATATAGAGATTATAACAAAAGCCGAAACCATGCAGCAGGAAGTATCTGCCCAGCTTATCCGCTTTATATCCGGGATGATAATAGTCTTTCATAAAAGAACGTTGCTCGGCCGCCAACCGGCGCAAGTGTCGCGTCCGCAAAGAAAAGGGAACTTTCCGGGCAGAACGATAGTCGGCAATCAACGCGCGTTGGAAAAACAGGACGACAAAAGAAAAGGTGGTTCTCATCTCCGCCACGTTCAACCCCAGCTTTTCAGCCAACCGTGCAGTGATTGATTGATATAACTTGAAAGTGGCATACTCCGACGCAAAATCATTCAGGCGCTTTGTCAGAGAATCGGGCGCATCGTAATAGACATAATCGACACGGCTGCCGACAACCACCTGCCGGCAATGAAAAAGATACTGAAAATTAAATATCGTATCCTCACCGAAAGAGGTCTCTGCCGGAAAACGCAAATTCAACCGCCCGATGAGAGCCCGACTGAAAAGTTTGGCAACCGGTCCCCGCATATCCCGCATCTCATCATTGAGAAACAGTTCCTTTATATCCTGACCGACATACGTAAACGGAGTAAAAGCGGTTGTATATTGCTTGTCCGCTTGCTCCGACACAATCGTAAATCCCTGTATCACAATGGAGTCTGGAGCCAACGGCCTCTCTTCATAGAGGTGTTTCAAATAGTCGGCCCCTACATAGTCGTCCGAGTCGACAAAGACGATATACTCTCCTCTCGCTTCATCCAGCCCCCTGTTGCGGGCCGCGCTGACCCCCGCGTTCTTTTGACGCAGTACGCGAATACGGCAGTCTTTTGCCGCCCAGTCATTGCATATCTTACCGCTGTTATCGGGACTGCCGTCATCAATCAGCAGCAATTCAAAGGCCGTAAAAGACTGGGAAAGCAGACTCGCTACGCAACGGGAAAGGTATTTTTCCGCCTTGTAGACCGGTACTATTATGGATATGACACACCGCTCCATCATTTTTCCGCTCCAAACATATACTTAAACTTAATCGCCCATAAGCAACACATCCAAGCATCAAAAGCAACCGCACCGATATCGACCAACAAAAACTTAGAAAACTTATCCGCCTTATACCGGGGAGAGAAATGCTCTTTTATCCAACTTTTATCGGATGAAAGCAACCGGCGCAAAAAGACGATCCGCTCTTTCCGGCTATAACGGTTCTCTTTCTTATAAACAGCCAGCAGAATCTTATGAAAAAAGACCGTCAATGACTCCCATACCCTACCCAAAGAGGAATCTTTCGTTCCATACATTTTTTTATACCGGTATACCCTTTCCAAATAGTTGGAGAAAGCAGCGTATTCACTGTGAAAATCCTTTATGCATGTGGATAATGTAGTCATAGAGTATCCCACCCTATATCTATAAGCGGAAATATCGGAGATAAGCAGAAAATCCGAATGAGGAAGATAATCAAGCATGAAAAGCATATCTTCCAGTCCTGAGACAGCGGGCACAAACCGAATGCCGTATTCCCTAATCAGCCTGTTATCGTATAGCTTGCCCCAAGCATACATTACGTACTTTCCGACCAGCTCTGTGAGCACACGCGAATAGTCCGCCGGCAAGATTGTCTGCTGCGGAACATGGACGGTATGCAAGGAGCCATCGGAAAGCAGCTTATCGAACCCGCAAACTACCGTCCCTCTTTGACCCTTATCGGCGGGCAATGATGCGTAAAGCTCCTGCAAATAGGTGGAAGTAACGTAATCGTCCGAATCGATAAACGCAATATATGTGCCTGAAGCATGCTCCAAACCCTTGTTCCGGGCGCAACTCAAACCTGCATTTTCCTGATGGAGAACCTTTATTCTCTTATCCTTGCCCGCATATCCATCGCAAATTTCTCCGCAACGGTCCGGACTGCCATCATCCACCAGCAGCAACTCAAAATCGGTAAACGTCTGCGACAAAATGCTGTCTATACATTCAGCCAAGTATGGCTCAACGTTGTATACAGGCACTATTACTGATATTTCGGGGATGTTTCCTTTCATAGCATAATCTTATCTTTCAATCCACCCCATGCACCGTATGAATAAACCGCTTATTCGCTTCCTTCAATCGGAACAGGTTCAAAAGCATCAGCAAGAAAGAGTAGGGAACCCAGCAAACCGCCTTCAGCAACCGCCACTTCCAATACTTGCGGGGAATGGCGAGAGCCAGCGCCGACAGCAGCAGGATGAATATTCCCCACCACTTACAGGCCGATGGCGACGCGCATAGGGAATGAGCGAGGGAGATGATGAACACGAATCCCAACAGCAGCACCCGGGAGAACGAGATTTGCTGGTAGAGCTTGTCGCAGAAGTCCCACTTCCCGTCACGGATGGCGGGCAGCAAGCGTCCGGCAAACTCAAAGAAGCTGTAATACTGCGCGGACAGCCAGCGGCGGCGTTGCTGGTAGAAATTGTTGGCTTGCTGTATCTTCTCGTCCTTGACGAAAGTATCGGGCAGGTAATGGAAATACACGCCCTCATAAAGGAGCTTCATCTCCAGCACACGGTCAAAACCGCCCACCGAGGTGTTGCTCATCATCGCATCGTAAAACAGGGGATAGTCAAAAGCCATGCCCGAACCTATCAGAGCCGCCGACATGCCCAGATTGGCATGCCCCGAACGGAAAATGGAGTTGTTTATCTCCTCGCTGACTGCGTCCAGATAGGCCATGTCGGTGTTCAGGTTCTTGGCCACGCGATGTGTCTGCACCACCCGGACACCGGGCACGGCGAAAGCGTCGTTCACCTCGGACAGGTAGGACGGGGCGATAATGTTGTCCGCATCTATTATCAGCGCCACGTCGTAAGCGGCTTTGTCCAGGTATTCGAGGGCGGCTTTCAGGGATTTGGTGTTGGTGCTTTTCTCAAAATCCACTTGAAGCAGCTTGATGGGAAGTGAGGACAAGGCCGCGTTCGTCTCAGGCCGCATGTGGTCTGAAATAACGGTGACGTCGTATTTATCGTCCGGATAATCCTGCGCCAGGCAGGCGTGCACGGTGGACAGGATGACCGCATCCTCGCGATAGGCGGCAATGAGTACCGCAAAACGCTTGCAGGCGCGTGCCGGTACGGAAGCGAGAGGTTTGCCACGGCGCAGCGATGCCAGACTGTACACCAACAGATACGCCACATTTATTGACAATAAAATGTATAGAAACCAATCAAAGATATGTAATAAGTGTTCCAAAATCCATGCAATTTAACCCTGTTGTTTTATTTGTTGGAAGTCTGCCCGCAGGGGCTTCGTCGCAAAGATACAAAAAACGGGGAGAGTTTGGACAGAATATACAAAAAAAGGCGGAAAATAAAAAAAAACGAGCAAGTTCTCCCGAACCCCTCGCCTCGTGTAAGAAAAGCCAAAAGGCTTTTCTTTTTTACTTGCATCAAATTGTTACCCGAAAATCAATCTTTCTTTTTACCTCTAAAAACAAACTTCAAACCTATCAAATAACACTTAATGTTTAACTTTTACCTTTACCTAATTTTAATCTATAAATTTTTCGCTTATGAATTAATTCAATCTTTTTACCTCTTAACTAATTACCTTTACTGAAAACTCTTCTTTTATTTTTTAAGAGCAATTTCTCAACTGCATTGCAAAGGTAAGCGTTTTTTCCGTGTGCGCAAACAGTAGAGGAAAAAAGTGAGTGTCTTATAACATTGTTTTAGAGATTAAACGTCTCTTTTACACTTGTAAACACTTAAAAGGCTATCATTGTGACACTCTTTCCGCCGAAAGCGTTACACCGGGTACAAAAAAACAAACCACCGAAGTGCCGTAGCACCTCGATGGTTGTCCCCTTTAAACACCTTTAAACAAAATGAAATATAATGATTACTTTCTTGCTTCCGCAATGTAAGCCAGAGCTTCCTTGCATTTCTCCGTAACGTAAGTCCAGTCTTCAGCGGCAACCTTGTCGTTAGGGAAGAGCTTGGAACCCATACCTACGCAGAATACGCCGGCTTTAATCCAAGAAGTCAGGTTTTCCTGTGTCGGTTCCACACCGCCGGTAACCATCAGCTTAGACCACGGCATCGGAGCCAACAGGCCTTTTACGAGTTTTGTACCCAGCACGTCACCGGGGAATATCTTGCAGAGATCGCAACCTGTTTCCTGCGCGAAGCCTACCTCTGAAACGCTTCCGCATCCCGGAGTGTATGCCACCAGACGGCGGTTGCAAATCTTAGCGATTTCGGGATTGAACAACGGGCCTACAATGAAGTTTGCGCCCAATTGCAAATACAGCGCAGCGGTAGCAGGGTCTACGATAGAACCTACACCCATAGCCATTTCGGGACATTCCTTAGCAGCGAACTTCACTACTTCGGCAAATACTTCGTGAGCGAAGTCGCCGCGGTTGGTAAACTCGAATGCGCGGACACCGCCGTCGTAACATGCCTTCACTACTTTTTTCGCTACTTCTGCATCTTTGTGGTAGAATACAGGAACCATACCGGTTGAACCAATCTTGTTCAATACGGCTATTTTATCAAATTTTGCCATTGTATTAATCAATAATTTAATGTATAGAAATAACTCTATTTGATTTTTTCAGGCATGGATTGCACAGGCTCAACACCGTATTTTCCATGTGATTATCACACCGGCATCCGTAAAATCCATGTAATCCGCGCCTGAAAAGAATTATCAGCGTTGTACGCGACCGCTTGCGTCACCACCGGCCAGCGCTTCCACTTCCTCAACAGAAACGAGGTTGAAGTCACCGTTGATAGTGTGCTTCAAAGCCGAAGCGGCCACCGCGAATTCGAGAGCGGCGCCTTGGTTGGGCTTAGTCAGCAAACCGTGGATGATACCGCCTGAGAAAGAGTCACCGCCACCTACACGGTCGATAATCGGGTTGATGTCGTAGCGTTTTGATTCGTAGAACTCTTCGCCGTTGTAAATCATTGCTTTCCAGCCGTTGTGTGTTGCCGAGAATGATTCGCGCAAAGTAGAGATTACATATTTGAAACCGAATTCTTTGGCCATTGCCTTGAAGATGCCTTTGTAGCCTTCCGCATCTGTCTTACCGCCTTCTACGTCAGCATCGGGTTTGAAACCGAGGCAGAGTTCCGCGTCTTCTTCGTTACCGATACAAACGTCTACGTATTGCATCAACGGTTTCATGATGGACTGAGCTTTTTCCTTTGTCCAAAGTTTCTTACGGAAGTTAAGGTCTACGGATACCGTAACACCATGACGCTTGGCAGCTTCGCAAGCCAGACGGGTCAATTCGGCAGCCTTGTCGGAGATAGCCGGAGTGATACCTGACCAGTGGAACCAGTCTGCACCTTCCATGATAGCGTCGAAATCGAAATCCGCCGCATCCGCTTCGGAGATTGAAGAGTGGGCGCGGTCGTAAATCACCTTGCTGGGACGCATGGACGCACCGGTTTCCAGATAATAGATACCTACGCGGTCACCGCCACGTGCGATAAAGTCTGTCTTTACACCATATTTACGCAAAGCGTTCACCGCTGACTGACCGATTTCGTGTTTCGGCAATTTGGTTACAAAGTAAGCATCATGACCGTAGTTGGCGCAGCTGACAGCAACGTTGGCTTCACCACCGCCATATACTACATCAAAAGAATCGGACTGTACGAAACGAGTGTTGCCCGGAGTGGACAGTCTCAACATAATCTCACCTAATGTAACGACTTTCTTTCCCATAATTCTATGTTTTTATTAAATATATGATTAAATTGTTTCTTTCAAATTGTCATATCAGCCCTCATGAAGAGGTTAAACACTTGATTCTATGCAGAGTAAACAAAAACGGGGTTTGTTCTTCATAGCTTTCGTGTGCGGGCACAAAGATACAACAATTTTCGTAATTACAAAAATTGTTATATATTTGTGTCGAAAATATTTAGATTATTATTGTGTGCGAGCACAAAAAGCCATGAACAAGCCCATGAATACACCGGAAAGGATAAGGATTAAGGACATCGCCAGGATGGCTGATGTATCGGTGGGAACCGTAGACCGCGTTATCCACGGACGTAGCGGAGTGTCGGAAGCCAGCCGTAAACGTGTGGAAGAAATCTTGGAGAAGCTGAACTATCAACCCAATATGTATGCCAGCGCACTGGCGTCCAACAAGAAGTATGCGTTTGCCTGCCTGTTGCCCCAGCACGACACCGGGGAGTATTGGACGGAAGTGGAAGGCGGCATCCACGAAGCGCTGACAACCTATTCGGACTTCAACATCACCGTGAAGCTGACGTACTACGATCCGTACGACTACCGCTCCTTCGCCCGCGCCGCCCGCAGCATCGCGGACATGAAGCCCGACGGCGTATTGTTCGCCCCCACCGCCCCGCAGTACACCGCTCCCTTCACCGACGAGCTCGAAAAGCTGAATATACCTTATATATATATAGACTCGAACATCAAGGAAGCTCCCGCCCTCTCCTTCTTCGGACAGAACTCGCACCAAAGCGGATATTTCGCCGCACGCATGCTGATGCTGCTCGCCGGCGAGGATGCGCAGGAAATCGTAATCTTCCGCAAGATAAACGAAGGCATCGTGGGCTCCAACCAGCAGGAACGGCGGGAAATCGGTTTCCGGGAATACATGAGCGAGCATCACCCCGCCTGCCGTATCTGGGAACTGAACCTGCACGCCAAACGCGACAGCGAGGACGCGCAAATGCTGGACGACTTCTTCCGTGCCCACCCCACCGTAAAGAACGGCATCACCTTCAACTCCAAAGCATATATCATCGGCGAATATCTGCAAAAGCACCGGAGAACGGATTTCAACCTCATGGGATATGACCTGCTGAAACGTAACGTGGACTGCCTGAAAGAGGGGAGCATCTTCTTCCTCATCGCCCAGCAACCCACCTTGCAGGGGTTCGACGGCATCAAAGCCCTGTGCGACCATCTGATTCTGAAGAAAGAAATCGCAAGGGAGAATTTCATGCCGATTGACCTGCTGACGAAAGAGAATATAGAATACTATTATAATAAGTAAGAGAATACGGAAGACCATTATAACAAGTAAGAGATATAAAATACCACCATAACAA
>OMDL01000318.1_pt1 | contig 33074 bp, 24 predicted proteins | sample 1674081 | NCBI WGS metagenome assembly OMDL01 (sample SAMEA103958139, study PRJEB25191) | human gut metagenome | biome: human-associated habitat [ENVO:00009003]; feature: intestine environment [ENVO:2100002]; material: feces | place: Germany | collected 2013/2015
CGGCCTTCTTCAAAAGAAAGATGAACGCCAGCCAATTCGGTGGCCTGCTGGAATGCAACGGCAGCAGGCTCCCCTGCAAAAATCAGGGCACGGAGCTTCTGTCCTGCACTCAGCCGTTCCGAAATGCCTGTCTGCTGTGCAAACAGGAGGGCTTCTTCTCGTTCTGTCATACCAAAATAAACCTTGCAGCGAATCTGCAAATCTTCGCCGCCGTTCAGAAATTTCCGTGCAGCGATGGTGTTCTGTCCGTCCATCACATAGTAGTGACCATCCCGGAAGCTGATCTTCGGCTCATTGGCAACCCGCTCGTCAAATTCTTTTGCGATGCGGGCAACACGAGCGGGGTGAAGAGCACGCTGATAAGTGTCGCGCGGCACGATCAGTTCGCTGCTGTTCAGGCACATCTCATGGTAAGGTTTTACAACTGCGTTCATCATAAAGGAACCTCCTTCTTCTTTTGCAGAAAATCAATTCCTGATTGGATAATCAAACCGATTTTCTTCTTTTCGTTATCGGATAAGTGAAAACTGGAATACCGTTCATAACAGATATTCCAGCGGAACATAAGCGATTGAAGTGCATCATCCAGTTCTGCGACCATGAACTCAACAGAAGATTCTGTCGGGGTGGAGAGCATCCTTTCCGATATCTGCTCAATGCTATGTAAATCGCCTTTTGTGTGCTTGGTGAGAGCAGGGGGCTGACTGTTCAGCACACGAAGATTCTGAAACTGCTGGGAGAGCAGCTCTTTTGCAGCGGCGAGAACATCCTCCTGCGGAGGAGCCGTAAGGTATTTTCGGAATGACTTGTATCCAATGAACCCAAAGCTGTATTGCAGACACACTGACACTTGCCGCATTTCATATTTGGACAGGTGCCCAAGGTAGCTTAACACTCTGGATTTATCTGCGGGGCGCGGACTTTCGCAAATCGCCATAGATGGCGCACTCAAAAAGCGATTGTGCAGAATAAAATGCGTCGGCATATTTCGCTTTTTGATCTGTGTTGTCAGCGGAACGACCAGAAGAACATTGGAATAAAAATTACCGTCATCGTTCTGGACAACAATGGCAGGTCGGATGCCGCCTTGCTCGGAACCGCTGTAAGGATTCAGATCCATCATGTAGACATCCCCGCGCTTGTACATCCAGTTTGCGGGCATAGGCGGATACTTTTTCTCTTTTTTGCCTCGTGTGGCCAATTTGGATTTCTCCTTTCTATCCGTATATGTAACAGTGGGCTGCTCGCACAGCCCACCCTACTATCTCAAACAGCAAATTGCTGTGATTTATAGTTCTATACCTTTCCGTATTTGTCCCCGACATCCCCGGAAACCGAAAACTCTGTTTTCGTGTGGGAAATCTTTCAGCCGTCCGGCAGCGTACCGAATCCATAGGGTTCTCACCTCTCCGTGGTTCTCACCGAGCTGCCCGAAGGCAGAAGTATCATTATTCTGTGATGGCTCTTAGCTATGGAGAAGCTGTCATCCATTTACCGTCAACCTACCGCTCATTCCCTCAGTGGGAGATCATCGCATTTGTTACGGACGTGGCTCATCATCACAGGAATGTGACTGAAGAATGCGTGTTCAATTTTCAAGGGGCGGATGCCAGATGTTGTCTGGCTTGCTTATAGTATAGCGGCTCAAATTGTGAAATGCGTGGGCCTCGTAGGCCTACCTTGTAGGCTTAGTAGGCCTATTTTTGGAAGAAAATTCCAAACCCTGAAATTACAGCAGTTGCTTTATGGAAGAAAGAATGCTGATGGCAGTGTCGATTTCCTCTTTGGCAAAATCATTAGAAGGGCCAATACCGGTTAAAAGAAAGTCCGTGCTGGTGTGCAACTCATTTGAGAGATCAATAAGAAGTTCTAAGGAGCAAGCAACTGTGCCACGCTCAATTCGGCTAATATGACCTTTATTTACATTTACTCGATATGCAAGCTCATCTTGGGTAAGATTGCGAACTTTCCGAAGATTGCTGACACGCTGACCAAATTCTTTCATACTGAACATAATGAAGATCCTTTCCGCCGGATGCGGAGGTTGAGGACACTTCACTGTGGGGCAGTTTACGGGCTTTTCTCAGCGAAAAAAAGACGCATTAAAAGAAAAGGTTACCGATACCTTTCCATCCGAAAATGGAAAGCGGTATAAGTATCCTCGGCCTTTAATGCATCTCAGGCTTTCGATATGTTTTTATTCGGACGAATCGAAAGCCTTGGAAAATTGCCAAAAAAGAAAAACCTCGTGTGGTAGCTTACAAGGCAGCGATTCGTGCCGTATAAGCATATCACACGAGGGTCTTACGAAAGTCTTATGAACATCTCACAAAAGTCACATAGGGCCATTTTTATCCTATTTAGGGAATCTCCTGAGAAATTTTATGTCACATGAAAGTCTCTTGAACATCTCATGAAGGTCTTATGAGAATTATTCGCAGCTATCACCTAATGAAGTACACAATTCTTTATATTCTTCGGTGGTGAGGTGCTGCTTTGCTAATTGATACTCGTTTGAGGCCAATTCATCCATTCCTTGAACTTTAAGGGAGTGAATCAGCCAGTAGTATCCTCTGGAGTTTTCAGGGACGATTGCCAGAGACCTTGCAGCATACTGATTCAGCAAATCATAAGAATGCAGCGCATTCAGTTGCTTCAGGAGTTCATTCACGGCGCCAACATAAGCAATATGATACTTTGCCGCAAACTGAATAAGCCAATGTTCCCCGTCAGCAGAAGAAAGAATTTTTCCACAATAGAGGTCGATCGCATTTTTTAACAGTTCTACCCGGTTGATAACGGAAGATGCTTTCGAGGCCAACTGGATAAGATCGTCAAATTGCTGATAGTCCGTCATAATATGAAGATCAGGGTTGAATTGATAACCGGAAGCGGTAGATACAATAAGCTCTTTTTCTGAAATAAGACCGAATGTTTGCCGGAGGCGATAAATCAGATTTCTCATATTCTTAGCAGGATTCGTTGAATCATCAGGCCAAAGAGCTTGCGCAATTTCCAGCGATGAGTGCGCTTTCTTACCTGAAATCAAAAGATAGGTTAGCAAGCGGCTGATTTTTGGGGATTTCAGATCGGCTTCTCGCAGGATGCCGTGGGAGGTGTAAATCTTCAGTTCGCCAAAGAGACTGACAAAAACATCATGGCTGCTCTCGATGTTTTCTGGAGCGAAGGCCATGTTCAGACCGTCATTCATCTTTTTGTCTTTGTAAGCAACGAGAAGAACATACGCCAACAGCCGCAGAATACTCGTTTCGGAAATGTACCGCTTGGGATTGCGTACCGCAAGTAGAGCGACAGGGCGCGGCTCCAGAGAAGCACCAAGGACAGATTGGATTCCCAGACGCTGATAGAGATTATACTCCGCAGGATAGGTGTTTTTTACTTCTTCTGCATCAGGAACAATCATCGGTTTCCCATGGCGCACGGCCTGTACCCATCAGTCAAGAAATTCAGCAGATTCAAACTCCTCCGTCAAGATGGTTGTTTTATCTTCAGAACTATCATTATACCACCAGAATGGTGTCCAGATTTTCAAGTCCAAATCTACTTGGATAAGACCACACCAATCGGCATCGTAGAATTTGCACGCTGCCTTTAGAATCTGTCGGGCAACTTCTTCTGGCGAATGTTGGTCATAACATAGTTGAGATTCCAAAGCCTTCACAGTGTGTTCAATGTCAAGCGCACGCTGAATATCATCAAAATTGCGTTCTTCGTATTCCGATGTAGACTGCAACATGATAATGCCTCCAACAAAAAAGCACAGCATTCTAGCTTCATCCGCTCTATACGGTGAAGTCAAATGCTGTGCTGTATTTTATCATGCAACCGCAAGAGCTGAATGAAATTACTTTTTTACGATGGTTTTGATAAATGCAGCAAGTGCATTTATCTGCTCGGAATCGAATTGCTGGAGTTGATCGGTAAGAGCATTCATTCCATTGGAAGGTTCCTCACTGAAATTGAAAAATTCCTGTGGAGTTACGTTGAGGTACTCACATATATAAAAGAAGTTCGACATGGTAGGAAAGGTAGTTCCACATTCGATTGCACGAATATATCCGGGATTTTGCCCAATGGAAAGACTCATGTCTCTCGCAGATACTCCCTTTTTCGTGCGCAGTTCAGCGAGCCGCTTGGAAAACTGTTCTTCGTACATGAGCAACCACCATCCTTCTTTACTCTATTGTAGTCTAGAGGACAGTCAAAAATGAGTGGTTGAATCTATAATTTTTAATTGAAATAATCAACTATGCGTGATAGAATATTTATCAAGCCGATTGGATGCTTTGGAAGGGCTGGGGGGAAAATGATCGACTATAATGAAATAAGCTACACGGAAATTGAAGATTGTATCGAGGACGCAAAGAAAGGGTTGCTTAGTCCATATTGGCAAGGATACGCAGAAAGAGAAGTTGATTCTTTGAGACTGACTGATGACTCGTTGCCTGAGCGAGCCGAACAGTTATATAAAGAACTGAAAACAATCCTGCATGAAGTTCACCAGATAACGGATGACTGAAGAATTTAGTTTTCTAAGATTATATCCAAAAAACGCAAAATGACGCACAGCTGTAGCTTTTTGCGCGGCGCCGGTGCGGCGGACAGAAAAAATGGCTGTTCGCACAATTATGTGGAGCGCGAGTAGATTGAATTTTGTATAAAATGACGGAACGAGATCTCCTTTATAGTGGGGACATTAAGTGAATTTTTAATAAATAACGATGGTGCGACGAGATGCGAAAATTGCTATTAACCGAAAATTTTGAAAAAGAAGGCTTGACAAGCGTAATTAAATGTGTTATTATTTCAATAGTTAATAATGGAAAATTGTATATTGGCGAAGTATACCCTTTTGTGGTAGAATCCAGTTGTCTTCAGGACAAGTGGATTCATTGGTGTACAAACTTGGGCCTGTAAGACAAAAAGTCTTGCAGGTCTTTTTTTGTTTCCTTTGACATCAATGCAATCGTTCCTCAGCAGAGCCGATCATCTGCGGAGGACGAAAGAGAACGGAGAGAATACTATGATTCAGGTGTTATCCAAAAAGAAGAAGGATTTTCTGGCGTGCTGCACTTATGTGACCGAAGTGGAGTTTGAAGTTGCAGAAGATGGTCAGCCTACCCGCTGGCTGTGTTACAGCGATGCGGACTTTGCCGGCTTCATCGTGACGGACCGCAGTGCGATGATGGACGAGTCGAAACCGACGGAGTATTACCAGCAGATGCAGGTCCTGGAGGAGTACGAGGATCTGGAGACGGCAAAAGGGTCGAAGTACTATGACCTGTTTGCCCAGATGCAGGAAATTGCCGAGGAAAGCTGAGACCAGTCCATAGAAGAACGTTTTATCGGACAGATAAAAGCGTAGAATCATGTCAGAAAATCAACCGAAAACTGTGGGAAGCGAAAAGGGGTACTGCAAATGAGCATCTTCATTGATCTGGAAATGAACACCACCGATGCACGTCTGGTACATAAGAAAGATCTCCGGAATGAGGTCATCGAGATCGGCGCAGTGCGGATGGACGATACGTTTCACCCGCTGGACCGCTTCCGCATTTTCGTGCGGCCCCAGTACAACGGTGTGATCGAGCGCAAGATCTACAAGCTCACCGGCATCAGCAACGGTGCCGTGAGTGATGCAGTCTCTCTGCCCGAAGCACTGGATGCGCTGGAAGCATGGTGCGGTTCGGACGGCTGCGAGATCTACGCATGGAGCACCAGCGACCTGTGCCAGCTGCGCAAGGAATGCGGCTTTAAGGGCATCGACAGCGTTTTTCTGGACGAGATGGTGCAGTGGCACGATTTTCAGGAGGACTTCCGGCAGATGCTGGGAGAGAAAAACATCCTCTCCCTCAGCAACGCCATGCACCGGGCAGGGCTGGAGCCGGAAGGCTGCCTGCACGATGCTTCGTGGGACGCTTACAACAGTGCCCGGTTGATGGAAACGGCTCATTCTCCGAATTTTGCGGCAGATGTGGCAAAGGCACAGGCTGCCTGTTATCAGGAAGCTCCCAGAATGCAGGGCGGGCTTCCGCTTGATGTAATGAAAAAGCTGGCGGCTCTGCTGCAGAGCAGCCAGCCGGAACCCGCAATGGCGGTGTAATGGGAAGGAGCAAGGATTGTGATGATGGAACATTTGTGGAATTCGTACTATGTACAGATGCGGATCACCTACCGGGAGCATTCTCGTGACGGACAGGTGAAATCAAGAATAAGAACATTTGACTGCGACAGCCATATCGCAGAAGCCGTTCGGCTGCTCAATGAGAAAGGCTATGCAACAGGCAACTGTTGCGAAGGTCATCCCTACCGTGTTATTCCGGACAACAATCAGCGCAAATACAAGAACACGGCGTACTTTGAAGGAGGATATCTACAGTTTTGCAGCATCGAAGACAAGAAAGTTGTTCTCGCAAAACTAAAGGAAAAGAGCGATTACTTCTCAGAGGATACGCACAGCAAGATACCCGGCATTATGTCCAGCTTATATTGGGAGCCGATCCGCAGCGCAGAAGTGGATGGACACAAATATAGCGTTATGCGGTATGAGACCCTGACAAAGATTTTCAAGGTCATTTATCAGGACATCTGGAAAACGCTTCTGGAGGTAGCGCAGGAGCTTCCTCATAAGGAAACGGACGATCCATGGATCTTGAAAGCGGAAATTCTAGACAAACCGCTAAAGCCGCATTTTGCAAATGTTCAGGGACTTAAAACATTTGAAGAAGTATAAAAAGTACAGGAGGAACGACCATGAACGCACAGAAGTATTTTGAGCAGCACGCCGAAGAACTCATTGCCAGCTATGCAGGCAAAAATGTGGTTCTCTTTTTTCGTGGTTTTGTACCGGCCAATGTCCGCTGGCTGGCACATCGCGAAGATGCGGTTTTGCCGGCAGGCAAGATTCTGAACGAGGATGGCAGCATCAGCATTGCCAAGATTGATGTAGCCAAGCGGAAGCTGGTGCAGAGCCTGATGATGCAGGAAGAAGGCGTGACGGTCGGAATTTATGAGGAAATGCTGGCCATCCTTCAGAACGTACAGGACCCCAAGGAGATGTTCGATGCGGAGTTCATCGTGGTGGACAACAACGCCTTCCCTGCCTATGTGCCCAGCTGCATCCCGGCAGAGGACGCCGAAGCGCTGTACAAAGCGTACGAGAGCGAAAAGACCGAGTTTGGTTCTGCGGAAGTTCTCAGCCATTACTATGCAGCCGTCCGCACACTGGATGAGCGTTATTATGTGGCACTGTTCAATCGGCATCAGGGCGAAAATATCCGCTGTGTTCCGTTCTATCAGAAAAAGCAGTCCGTTTTTACGGACGCACCGGCAACGCTGTCCCACGAAATTTCTCCGTTGGTACTGGCAGACCAGTTCTTCTGCGGCGAGGTGGAAGGTCCGCTGGTGCTGCCTGTGGAGCGGGAACAGAACGCCAAAAACAATACCTACGATGTGCTGTCTTTTGTGGCAGCACAGTGCGGCGCGACCTTTGCACTGAACTGCGCCGAGCACAAGGAGCAGGTGGAACCGGAAACCATAAATCGGTATCGGGCTATCCTCAAGCAGTACTGGGGCGCAAACGCCGATTTCCGTATGCTGGACTTCTACAAAGACCCGGCGGCAGGAACCGAGACTATGCAGATCAGCCAGGGCGAGATCATCAGCACCCTTGTCAAGCAGTGCGAGCTGGCATTGGATGGCTATCAGGATTACTCCAATGTGTTCCTGACCGCTCCCACCGGTGCGGGCAAGTCCGCATTCTATCAGGTGTCTGGCATCTATTTGGCACAGGTGCATCAGGCAGTGACCCTCGTTATCACTCCGTTGATCGCCCTGATGCAGGATCAGGTCAGCCAGCTGGAAGCCCGCGGGGTGCACTGCGCCACCTTCCTCAACTCCAATGTGTCCCATGAGGAGCGGGAAGAGCGCCTGAACGCCATCCATAAGGGCGAAAAGTCCATTCTGTACATTGCACCGGAAATGTTGCTGACCACCTCGCTGGAGACCCTGCTGGGCGGCCGCAGACTGGGCCTGTTCGTGGTGGACGAAGCTCACACTGTTACCAGCTGGGGCCGGGATTTCCGTGCGGACTACTGGTTCATGGGCGATTATCTGGAGCGCCAGCGCAAAAATGGACTGCACTTCCCGGTGCTCTGCCTGACGGCAACGGCTGTGTTTGGTGGCAGGGATGACGTGGTGCAGGACACCATCAGCACGCTGGGACTGAATCAGCCCATCCTATATCTGGGCCGTGTCCGCCGCGATAACATCGACTTTGATATTCACTCGCTGGACAAGCAGACGGATGAGAGCCGTGATGAGTTTAAGGTGAACCATGTGGCGCAGAAGATCGCAGAATATGTGGCAGAAGGCAAAAAGACACTGGTCTACTGCCCGTTCCGTTCTACGGTGGACAGCATTTATCAGGCGGTACCTTTCAGTGTAAAGGATAAAGTCCGCCGTTACCACGCAGGTATGGAACGGGGAGAAAAGAACGCTGCACAGGATGCTTTCAAGAACAACAAGGCGATTGTGATGATCTGCACCAAAGCATTCGGTATGGGCGTGGACGTGCCGGACATTGTGCAGGTGTACCACTATGCCCCTACCGGAAATCTGGCAGATTATGTGCAGGAAATCGGTCGCTGCGCTCGTGACAAGAACCTGCGTGGCACGGCGGTGGAAGAATATCTGCCCGGCGATCTGTCACAGCTCAAGCGTCTGCACGGCATGGGCGAACTGCGGCAGTTCCAGCTGCGAGAGATGCTTCACAAGCTGTACTGGATGTACAGCCAGAAAAAGCACCGTAATCTGCTGGTTTCTCCGGATGCGTTTAGTTATCTGTTTGATTCTGGCGAGGTAGAAAATCGCGTCAAAACGGGTCTGCTCCTGCTGGCAAAGGATCTGGAGGAAGCATACGGCTTCCCGGTGCTGGTAGTGCGTCCCAAGGCTATGTTTACAACCTGCTATGCCAACGTGCCCGAAGAAATCGAGGAAGAATTCCTTGCCAAGTACGGCGATTTTGTCAAGAATCTCTATGACAACACCGTGACGGTCAATCGCAGCTTCAGTCCGCTGGCATCGGATGTGGTGGTTCGCAACAGTGGCAGCATCTATGAGATTCGCATGGGCGACCTGTGGGAAAAGTATTTCTCGGATATGACCTTTGGTATGTTCAAGGCCAAGTTCTTCAAAGGTGAACTGTTTGCACAGGATGGTACGAACCGTATCTCGGTGCGGGTCAAGACGCAGATCCATTATGGTCAGGACTTCGATACCACCCGCGCAAAGCTGCGTCAATACATGGAAGCGGTTGCTCAAGTGTTTGATGGCTACCGCAAGGAGCATAAGATGTTTACAGCAGAAGAATTCCGCCAGAAGGCACAGGAAGCGCTTGGCGCAGAAGTGCTGAATGCTGATTTTGCGAAAGCACTGCTGGAACTGTTTGTGATGGATGTACAGGCTGATCCTACAAGGCGTGAGGGTGACCGCATGAAGTTTATTCAGGCAACGCAGCGCGGCGGGAATCGTATCGGTCTGCTGTACCGCGTGACCAATGGAAACTACTTTTCTATGGCCAACTGGATGGATCAGAAGCTGGTCAACTGTGCCCCCAACCGGGAAGAAACGGAGTACATGGGTTATATCCCTGCCACCATCGGCGGCAAGCAGAACCCGGTCATGCGCCTGTTGGCTGTGCTGGAGATCTTCGGGCTTGCAAGCTATGAGGTGCGCGGCGGTCAGAATCTGGAAATTTTCGTTCGTGTCAACGACCCGCAGAAGATCCGCAGCCTGTCCGAAGACCGTCGCTATAAGAACCTGCAGCTTCAGGAAATCCATCGCCGCCATGTTGCAGCAGAAAACATGATGACTGCTTTCCTGACCAGCGATCTGACCACCAAACAGCGCTGGGACCTGATCGAGGACTACTTCCTTGGGCATGACGAGGTTGTGGCACAGGTGCTGGGACTGAACGAAGAAAATTGAAGGAGGTCGTTCAAATGAAATTCAATAAAGGTCTGTTTGATTTTATCGGCTACATGAGCTTTTTCAATCCCGTTGGTACGGGAGCTGCTGGGGACTCAAAGGCAAATCGGGAAGTACTGTTTGACGATGTTCAGGAATGTTCTTCCGCTGAGGAATTTGCAGAAAAACACGCAGATGAGTTTGATAGCGTGGAAGATGCAGAAGAGTTTTGGGAGGATAACTGAGAACTTCGCTGCTCCACGAACTTCGGAACATCTGAAACGATTTGCTGAGTTTTGCGAGATTTGTTTTGTGCAGAATGTCTATCAATTGAGGATAATTTAGCTACTTTATGAATTGACAAAGCTTCGTATAAACGATAGACTTAAATATAATTGTACATTATATAAGTGATGGTGTTTTATGAGCAGCAAAAAGAGACAGGATCAGTATACTGCCGGATTGGTATCAAAGCCCTTCTGGTTCTATGAGTATAAAGCCTATGTTAATGAACTTTTGAACGGTTCATCGGCAGACGAAATCAGGAGCAGTGCTTTTGAGAAGCACCTGTTTTCCGCAGCCAAGGAGTACCGTGTAAAGGAAATTCTTAATTGTGTTTCGCGTCGGGTGACACAGTTTGATCAGGATTGGCAGGAACTTTTCGGACAGCAATCTGTTATGGTGCAGAGAATGATGGTTCTGCTGTCTATTATGGCAGACGACAAACTTTTCTTCACCTTCATGTACAGAGTATACCGTGATAAGCTGATTGTTGGAGCTGAATCTTTGGAGTCGAGCGATGTGCTTGCGTTCTTTCGCTTGATGCAGAACGAGTCTGAGGAAATTGCTCAGTGGAAAGACACGACCATTCGCAAGCTGACACAGACCTACCGTAAACTGCTGAACGATGCAGGACTTCTTGCTGGCGACAAGATGGTGCCGCCTCTGCCCAGCTCTGCATTAAAGCAGTACCTGAAGGCACATGACATGAACGCCTATCTGATGGCAATCACAGGAGCAGATGAATGAATACGGCTGATAGACTGAATAACCTTGATGCTTTTTTGCACACAATTTCCGAGGAGAACCACGCCGGACTCGGCGGTGAAGCTGGCTACTATGTGTTCAGCTATGACCCGAAAGATGAGATGCGTATTCGGCAATGGACAAAGAATGAAATTGAGCTTTTTCGGAGGGCACATCGTCCGGTTGTGGAGTTTGACCTCTACAAAATCATGGCGGAACTGCTGGTTGAAAAGCATCCACGGCAAAAATACGAAGACCTGGAGATGCGGACCGGCAGCATGACACGCGTGGTGAATGCGGCGAACAGTGTTTTGCAGATCGGACGGCCGATGGACCTTATGCTGGACTACATTGTGAAGCGCATCCCACAGGACAATGCTGTTATCCTGTTGACCGGTGTTGGAAAATGCTACCCACTTTTGCGTTCTCATAAAATTCTGAACGACTTGCATGACCGGCTTGCACAGGGGATTGTTCTGATGATGTTTCCGGGACGATACGAAGATGGCTACCTGTATTTGTTCGGCGATGTAAAGGATGGCAATAATTACCGTGCGAAGCCTATCTGATATGGATGTGTAGGAGGAACTGACATGAATATTGGTCAGATGTTTGCAAAATCGATCAACCGCGAAATCAAACCGGTGGTCAAGCCCGGTCAGGTTGATGACGCAACTGTCAAGCTGGAACTTCAGGAATATGTTGTGACACAGGAGCTTCAGAAACATTTTGCTGCATTCTTTTCAAATTACCGTCGAGGCATTGGCGCAGATACTGATCGTATCGGTGTCTGGATTTCCGGCTTCTTTGGAAGTGGTAAATCTCACTTTCTAAAGATGCTGTCTTATCTAATCAGCGATAAAGAAGTTGCAGGCAAGCCTGCATTGGAATATTTTATCGAGGACGATAAGATTACGGACCCGAAGGTTCTGGCAGACATCCGCGCAGCAGAAAGTGTCAGCACGGACGTGATCCTGTTCGATATTGCCTCCAAGAGCCGCACCAGTAGTGCCGCTGCACGCGATGTGATCACCATGGTTTTTCTGCGGGCATTCAACGAGAAACTGGGTTATTCCTACCAGTATCCTCGCATGGCAGATCTGGAGCGGAAGTTGGATGCAGATGGAAAGCTGCAAAAGTTCCGTGACCGTGTAGAAGAACTGGAAGGCAGCAGCTGGGATGATGCTGTGGCTGGCATCGACCTTGCACAGGATTCGTTTGTGCAGGCACTGGTTGAGCAGGGTGTGATGAGTGAGGAATCTGCACGCAGCTGGTGTGACCGTGTGGGCGAAGAATACAGCATCAGCACGGAAGATTTTGCCAAGCTCGTCCGTAAACATATTGAAAGTAAGGGCAACGATCATCATGTGGTTTTCTGCGTGGATGAGGTTGGTCAGTACATCGGTGATGACTCCAATATGATGCTGGATCTTCAGACGCTGGAGCATGATCTGGCAGTTCAGTGCCATGGCAAAGCGTGGATTCTGGTCACCGCACAGGAAGCCATTGATAAAATTCAGGCTGTCAATAATGTAGACTTCTCCAAGATTCAGGGCCGCTTTGACACCCGGCTGTCCCTGTCGTCCAGCGATGTGGCAGAAGTTGTCAAGAAGCGTATCCTGAAAAAGAATGCAGAAGCGCAGGCCGAACTGAAAACGTTTTATCCCAGAAAGGCAGATGCCCTTGATACGTTGCTCAAGTTCTCTGGCGATATGCCTGAAATGAAACTGTACGAGAATGCGTCTGATTTCGCAGAGGTGTACCCCTTTGTTCCCTATCAGTTCAATCTGCTGGGCAAGGTGCTGGATGCTGTCCGTCTGTTTAGCAGTCCCGGCAAAAACAGCTCCTATGGCGAACGCTCCATGCTGAGTATGTATCTCAGCACCGCCAAGAGCCTTCAGAATCAGGAAGAAGGCATCCTCGTCCCGTTCAATGCATTCTATCAGGGCCTGTCCGCATTGGTGGACCACGAAACTGCCATTGCCATTACCAACGCACAGCGTAACAATTCGCTGAACCCCGACCATGCAGAAACCTGCTTTGAGGTTGAGGTACTCAAAGTCCTGTTCATGATCAAGAATGTGCGGGAGTTTGATAAGCCTACGGTGCAAAACATCGCTACCCTGATGGCATCACGGACGGATGAGGACCGTTATCAGCTGGAAAACCGGGTGGAAACGGCTCTGAAAAAGCTGGTTCAGGAGCAGTTGGTACAGAATCTAGGCGATAATTACATCTTCCTGACCAATGAGGAGCAGGAGGTCAACAGAGAAATTGCGAGCCGTCGGCCGGAAGATTCCGAAATGAACCGCGAACTGGCAACGCTGATCTTTGATGAAAACTACCGCGCGGACAAGTACCGTTATCCGTATCTGAATGGCCGTTATTCCTTCGGCTTCAATCGGAAAATCGATGGCTATGATGCCCTTTCCCGCCCAGACAACAGCATTACAGTCAAAATCATCACCTCCCGTGGCGATGATGCAGATGAATCCCGCCTGAAGATGCTGTCCTCCGGCGAAAGCGGCGACCACACCATTTTTGTGCAGCTGCATGACGATACCCGCCTGAACAACGAGCTGCGCATGATGCTGCAAATTCAGAACTATCTGCGCAGCGGCACCGCAGGCCGTATCACGAAGTATCGCGCTATCTGCGAGGCAAAGCAGGAAGAAGTGGAAGAACGCCGTCAGAATGTTAAGGTGTTTCTGAAGCAGGCACTGTCGGAAGCGGATATTTATGTGTACGGCTCCAAGCTGTCCGGCGGCTCCCGCGACTTTGAGACACGCCTGAACGATGCCCTGAAGCAGCAGGTGGAACGTCTGTTCAACCACCTGACGGACATTGACAAGTCGGTTTCGGAGCAGGACATCGGCAAGCTGTTTGCGGATGCCGGGCAGATGCGGCTTGGCGGTGACGGTACCGGCAACAGCCGCGCCTTGGACGATGTCCGTACCCGTATTGAGCGCAATTCTCTGTCGAGAACGGTGACGACCTCGCTGAAAACGCTGCTGGGCATCTTTACCAAGGAGCCTTATGGTTTCCTGCCGGTGGATGTGGAGTGGCTGGTTGCACGCCTGTTTGCAGATGGCATCCTGACGCTGACCATGAACCATGAGCAGCTCAGCCTTTCCAGCCGGAATGCGCAAGAGTTCCAGCGTCTGTTTACCAGAGTGGAGTCGCAGGAGCGTTTGCTATGCGACATCCGCAAGCACGCCACCGATAAACAGAAGCGCCTTGTTCGTGATATGATGCGCGACCTGTTTGAAAAGGGAGTTTCTTCGGATGACGATGAGCAGCTGATGGCGGATTTGAAAAAAGAGTGTACTGATCTGCGGGAAGAGCTGCGCAGACAGCAGGCAACTTACCGGGAGGAATCGTATCTCCCCGGCAAGAACACCGTGGATGCGGGCATTGCCCTGATGACCTCGCTGATCGACCCCACCACGACGGAATCCTTCTACACGGCACTGGAAAATGCACAGGAGGATTATCAGGACTTCAAGGAAACTTACGAATCCCTGCGGGACTTCTTCAACGCCGGGCAGATCAAGGTATTCCGTGAGGCACACGATGCTGTGGAACTCTACATGCGCAATCAAAGCCGCATTGATGACGGTGAAGTAAAGAACGCTGCGGAAGGAATGCGTAAGATTCTGAGCATGGCAGAGCCGTATGACAAGATTCGGAATCTGGCGGTTTTGCATACGACATTTCAGGAAAAATACCGTGAGCTGTTGGATCGTAAATCCGAGCCGGTAAAAGACTATGTGGCGGACTGCTATGGACGTGTTCTTCAGCATCTGAATACGCTTCGCTGCAAGGAGCACTACTGGTCCTCTGTAATCGCAGAGCGGGACGATGCGCTGGAAAAGATTTGCAGCACCAATAATCTGGGCGATCTCGAATTGGCAAAACTGGATGCGAATCGGACAAAAATCAACTGGATCAACACTATCGACCAGTACGAGGCTGCACACCAGCCTGTGGTGCAGACCCCGGCGGCAAAGGTGTCGGGCGGTGTTCCTGCAAAGGCTGCGCCTGCTGCCCCGGTGCGCCGTCGTGTCACCATCAGCATTCAGGAAGTGACGGATGAATCGTGGCAGATCAACAACGCCGCAGAACTGGACGCATACATTGAAAAGCTGCGCCATGCCCTGAAGCAGAAGCTGGACAATGGCGATACCCTGAACGTGGATATCTGGTAAACGAAAAGAGGAACACTATGGAAAAGGCACCCATCAAGAAGTTTGCGGTGGAAGCCCGTAAGAAGTTGAAAGCAGATGTGACGTTCCAGCTGGAGCGGTACGGCATCACGGAAAACGGCATTGTGGAGCCGCAAACCAGCACGGACAAGGAGCTGGTGTTTGACCTCGGCAACGGCAACACCCAGACCATTAAGGGCGAGCGCTATGTGAACCAGTACAGGAACCTTGCCGCCCATGTGTGCGGCTTCTATACCACCGATGAACCGAAAAAGGAGCTGGAGCAGTTCATCGAGGAGATCGCCTATACATGGTTCAACCGGCTGATCGCCATCCGCTTTATGGAGGTCAACCGCTATCTCCCGGTACGGGTGCTTTCCAGCGAGATCACCGGGCAGAAACTGCCCGATTTGGTCAAGGCACCTTTCTCCGGTGATCTGGAGTTTACCGAGGACGAAAAAAAGCGCATCTTCGAGTTGCAGGATGCCAACAAGGAAGATGACCTGTTCCGTTTCCTGTTTTTTAAGCAGTGCAACGACCTGAGCCGCATTCTGCCCCGGTTGTTTGAGAATCTGGAGGGGCACAACAGCTTTTCGGAGCTGCTGATTACGCTCAGTTTCAACGACCCCAACGGCGTGGTCTACCGTCTGGTCAACGAAGTGGACGAGCGCTGGTTTGACATCCATACCGTGGATGAGGACGGCAAGCCCATCGGTCAGGTGCAGATCATCGGCTGGATGTACCAGTATTACAACTCGGAATTGAAAGATGAAATTGATGAACTTGTAAAAGGTGGAGCAAAAGTTACAGTCGAACAGATTCCGGCAGAAACCCAGCTGTTTACCCCGGACTGGATTGTGCGCTACATGGTGGAGAACAGCCTTGGCCGTCTGTGGTACGAGGGTCACCCCGGCTTTGATAAGTCCCAGTGGAAGTATTATCTGGACGAGACCCCGCAGGAGCCGCAGGTGGAGCAGCAGTTGCAGGAGATCCGTGCCCAGTACGCCAAGTTGGAGCCGGAGCAGCTGAAGGTAATCGACCCCTGCATGGGCAGCGGCCATATCCTGTGCTACCTGTTTGACGTGCTGATGCAGATCTATCTGGACAACGGCTACTCCAAGCGGGAGACCGTGCGCTCCATTTTGCGAAACAACCTCTTTGGTCTGGACATCGACAAGCGTGCTGCACAGATCGCTTACTTCTCTGTGATGATGAAGGCACGGCAGTACGACAGCAATTTCTTCAGCCGCAGCAATATTCCGCAGCCCAGAGTGTACGACATTCAGGAATCCAACTGGCTGGGCGGTGCCTATAAGCACGAAATGGGCAACTTCCTCAACTCGCAGGAGTATCGGGATACCCTCAACTATCTGCTGGATGCCTTTGTGGATGCCAAGGAGTATGGCTCCATCCTTCAGATCAAGCCGCTGGATTATGAGGGCTTGAAGGATGCATGGGAAACAAGCGCAGCTGCCACGGCGCACGATATCAAGATGTCCATGTGGTATGATGCAGTTAATGAGTCGGTCAAGCAACTCATTGAGCAGGCTATTATACTTTCCCAAAAGTACGATGTGGTTGTGACAAATCCTCCGTATATTGGAAGTCCCAAAATGGTTGACGGATTGTTAGAGTATATTAAGAAATCCTATCAGGATGGAAAAGCGGATATTTATACAGCCGTTGCACAAAAATGCTTGTCGATGACAAACGAAAACCGTTTTACATCAATGATCACCCAAAGCACATGGATGTTTCAGTCACGATTTGAAAGTTTTCGAAATCATGTAAGACCGTTTCACCTTGTAAACATGGTTCACCTTGGAACACGTGCATTTGATTCTATAAGTGGTGAAATTGTTCAAACGGCGATGTTTACTTTCCTTAAGCATTGCACAAATGGAAAGTGGAATACATTGTTCGTCAAGGCAACCACCGGAAAAAATGAATCCGAAAAGCAAAGTGAGATTATTAGCGGTGAAGGTCGTTTTGTCCGCAATGTTAGTAGCTTTAATTATATTGAAGGAGCGCCGTTTGCATACTATTTGCCATCAAAAGCACTAAAGGCATTTGAAACGGGAGAACGATTGAAAAAACTGCTTCGCCCTAAACAGGGAACATCGACAGGTGCTGACGATAGATTCGTAAGATCGTGGTATGAAATCAATTACACTGAAATTGGCTTTGGGTATATATCTACAGAAGCTGCACATGAGTCACAAAAAAAATATTTTCCATTAGACAAAGGTGGAGAATTTAGAAAATGGTTTGGCAATAATGAAAAAGTGATTCTCTATAATATAACTAACTATGAAAAATTACTTACAATGGGAAATCATTTGCCATCGAGACAATTTTATTTCCAACCCGGGTTGACTTGGTCGAAAATTGCTACAGTGCTATCTGTTAGACATGATCCGGAGGGATTCGTGTTTAGCTCAGTGGGCCTAAAAGGATTTCCGTCAAGTGAAAACACAAAGTATATCCTTGGTTTTATGAATAGCGTTGTATGCAAGTATTATGTAAAAGTTATATCGCCCGGAATGAGTATTGTCAGCGGTGATATAGAAAAAATTCCGCTTGTTATTTGTGATAAGGATCAAGTCGATGGTATTGTAAGTGATAATATTAGATATGCAAAGTACGACTGGGATGCTTTTGAAACCTCTTGGGACTTTAAAAAGCACCCGCTGGTGTAAAGTGAGTGCTATGACAGAAAGGAATGATTGATAATGGAAAAGCAGTTTACTATTGAAGAATTGGAACAGTTGGTGGAAAGCATTGCGGTAAACAAGTGTCACTTGAATAAACGTGCCTATACAGAATTCGCAAAAATTCCTCCATACATTTATATTGAGCCGATTGCGGACGGTCTTAATGTTGAAGCAGTATCGCAACTTAATGAAGCACTCCATTCTTTTAGAGAGAAACTTTCCACTGAGTTAGCTGACTCGAACTATATGATTGTTAATGTTTCCAATGAGGTGCGTGGAAATGTGAAGCATCGTTGGATTAAAATTGTTGAAAAATGATAGAGTTATATTATCTTAGTGAGTGCAGGAAAGAACTGGTGGATACAATTGAATTATCAGAATTTGATCCTGTATGTTTACCAGAAACACTTTTGAAAGTATATCAAAATCATGGATATTTGAAAGCAACAGATGTAGAAAAATTATATGCTAGAATAGATGAAGATCTTATACCGTTAAAAAAGACGCACGATCTAGCAGATGCTAGTAGAATTATTTACATTGATTTGTTCGGTCATCATAATGCTGCCGAGTTTGCTAGGGAAGATGGCATTAGCTATTTCTTTCACCCATCGGAAAAGCCACATTTAAATTACCCTCATGTTCATGCAGGTTATGCAGGCGAAGAAATTAGCATAAGTTTATCTGATTTTAAGGTGATAGGACGCTTTAAGTCGAGAAGCAAACAAAAAGAAGCAGTTGAGTATGTCAAAGATGCGGAACACCTCAGAAAATTAAGAGCAGAGTGGAATCGGTTAGTAGGAGTTCCAGAGTAGGAGTTTGCGTTGGTGCAAGTATTGTATTGCTTGAAAATAGCTGAACCTTGGGCGGCTGAGTCGTTAAGGGATGGAACGGCATGGTTTAGCACGATTGGTTTTTATATCGAGAAAGCTGAAAAAGATCATAATGACGAACAAGGTGATGCGTATGAAGGTGTTTTTGCGCGGCAAAAGAAAAACTCGCGTTACGTTGAAAAGTGCAGGAAATTGTTTGGCGATGATCTGGAAATTATAAAAGACGGCGAACATTGTCTGCTTCGCAGAAAATCCAGTCGGAATGTCTGTGCTTTTTGCGTGTATGTTTTAAAGCCAGAAAATCTTACGCCAATCTGTGAGCCATACTATGAGAATGGCCTTTTGATGTGTAAGTTTGAGCATCACATAAGTAAAGAGATGTTCGATAAGTTTTTGGATAAAGGCTTAGAAGTTGCATCTGTGAGTGCAAGTGTCGGAGATCTGAATGGTGCAATTGATAAGGCTGTTCAAAAAGTTGGAGGAAAAGTTCATAGACAAGACCTTGTATACGACCTTGATATAACCAAGGAGTTTCGCATTAAGGGAGTTAAGCCGGGCTCTCCGTACATCGAGTTATTCCATAAGCAAAAGAGATTTTCTTATCAGCATGAGATGCGAACCCTTATAAGCAATGTCAAACGCAATCCAAATGAAGTGGGAATTCCGATTCATTATGAAAAGCTGGATGAAGAAAGCATGGTATATGATAAGGACACCAAAGGCGGATTTCGCTTAGTGTTGGAATGCTCTATTAAGAAAGAAGATTAAGCCTTAAATAAGCATCAGGCATAAAAGTAATCGGAATTCGTCAATATAGGAGAAGCTATGGCAGAAGTAATTTCATTTACTAACGCTCAGATTACACAGCTTAGTCACTTGTTTGGCGATAAAATAATGACTGGCAGTGAAATAAGTCGTGTTTTGGAACGGGTTAGCATTCAGGATAATAGTGGTTTGTCTACAAAATGGCGTCGGTTAGAATACTCTTTTATGGAACGCCAAAACCGTGACAGAGCAGGAAATGCAATCTTGCGGTTTATTCAGGAAGTACTGGCCCCGGTAAACTATGTGCAGAATCCGGATGCCTTTGAAGAACTTCGTTCGGAGTTGAATGGTATTCTTTCGTTCAGCGGAATCCAGTATAGAGCGGATGGGCAGTTTGAAAAGATTTCGGTAGCAAAGACCATCGGAGACGCTCAAAAAAGAGTGCAGAGCATTCTGCCGAAGCTGCGTCAGCGGGGAGTTCATGGGCGGGTTCTTAAGTATTGCAACGAAGAATTGTTGAAAGAAAACTACTTTCATGCAGTTTTTGAAGCAACGAAAAGTCTGGCAGAACAGATTCGGCAGATGACAAATCTAAAAGAAGATGGAACCGCCTTATATGACAAAGCCTTTTCGACCTCGGCTCCATACCTCGTATTAAACAACCTTCAGACAGAGAGCGAAAAAAGCCAGCAAAAAGGTTTTTGCCTTATGCTGAAAGGAATAAACAGCATGGTCAGGAATGTGACCGCACATACACCGAAAATAAAGTGGATCATTGAAGAAAGCGAAGCAATCGACATCTTGACGACGATATCCTTTTTACACAAGAACTTGGATAACTGCCAAGTGGTAAAAATTGAGCCGTAGGCTCTGATAGGAAAGAAATGAAATCAAACTTGCAACCACGGTTAATGAAGGAGATGAGTCCATGAGCATCAAATCCACCACCCCTGCCCAGCACAAAAGCAACTTGCGCAATGTGTACGGCACCTTTGCCATTGAGGGCATGACCATCAGCAAAGCCACCCGCAGCAACCTGGACCGCATTGGCAGCGGACAGGCCAGCTGGCAGGAGGTTGTGGAGGAACTGCGTGCAAAGTACGATCACCCTGATAATGCATAATTAGAATAAAGGAGAAACGCCATGCCCTATTTAGAGACCATTCCAGAACTTCTGGAAGCAAAGGAAGGCGAACACGTCCAATTCAAAGAGGCGAAAAATCGGTTTGACTTTGGAGAAGCCGCAAGGTGTTGCTGCGCCTTGGCAAACAATGGCGGTGGCAAGCTGGTGTTTGGCATCACAGACAAACGGCCGCGTCAGGTAGTAGGCAGTCGTGCTTTTGAGCAGCCGGAACGCACTCGTATGGGGCTGATCGACAAGCTGAAAATCAATGTTGACTTTCAGCTGTATGACTATGAGGGAAAGCGGGTACTGGTTTTTGATATAAAAAGCCGTCCAATCGGGATGCCGGTACTGTATGAAGGCGTTGCGTGGATTTATGACGGCGATACATTAGGCCCAATGCCGGAAGATATGCGCCACCGCATCTATGATGAGATTGGAACAGACTTCTCCGGCAAAATTTGTGAGGGCGCGACCTTTGACGATCTGGATGAGACTGCGATTGAAAATTTCCGTTCCAACTGGATCGAAAAAAGCGGCAATAAACAGCTTGCAACACGGTCAAGGCATCAGATTCTCATTGATTGTGGTGCCATCACGGATAGTGGCGTGACCTATGCAGCTCTGATTTTGTTCGGCAAAAATGAAGCGCTTACTCGCTTTTTACCGCAGGCTGAAATTGTTTTTGAATATCGTTCTTCCGAAGCATCTGGCCCTGCAAACCAGCGGGAAGAATTCCGGGTGGGCTTCTTTGCGTGCTATGACCGCATCTGGGAGCTGGTCAATTTGCGGAACGACAAACAGCATTATCAGGAAGGTTTTTTCGTATTTGACATCTTTACGTTCAATGAGCGCGTCGTGCGAGAGGCCATTCTGAATGCAGTCAGCCACAGAAATTACCAGTTTGGCGGCAGCATCTTTGTGCGCCAATATCGGGACAGACTTGTAGTTGAAAGCCCCGGCGGCCTGCCCTTTGGCATTACGCTGGACAATATACTGGATCGTCAGTTGCCACGCAATCGCCGTATTGCAGAGATTCTTTCCCTATGCGGCATGGTCGAACGTTCCGGGCAGGGCATGAATCTGATGTTCGAGCTAAGCGTACAGGAGGCAAAGCCGCTCCCGGACTTTACTGGTACGGATGAGTTCTTTGTCAGCGTTACGCTGAATGGGCTAATCATTGACAAGGCGATGCTTTCGGTGATCAATCGCATCAGTGAAAGAAGTACAGAGCTGCTGTCCACGGAAGACTTCTTGGCCATTGATGCGCTTTACCACGATCGTCCGCTCAATGGAAAAATGCAGGCGCGGCTGCCCCGGCTGGTCGAAATGGGTATTGTGGAGCATATCGGCCGAAAGAAATATGTCCTTGCAAGAAGCCTGTATGCGGCAACAGGAAAGACCGGCGTGCATACAAGACACGTTGGTCTGGACAAAGATACCAATAAGGCGCTGCTGCTGAAACATATCCGGCAGAATAACGATGTTGGAACTCCGTTCAAAGAGTTGCAGCAAGTTTTGCCGGGTCTTACTCGTGGACAGATACAAAGGCTGATGCAAGAATTGAAAGATAGCCATCAGGTGTATCCTCAAGGAAAAACAAGCGCGGCACGTTGGTTTGCCAATGTTTGATGCAGAGGGCATTTGGATGCATGTTTAGAACCAACTTGCATCAAACTTGCTGCAAACTTGCATCAAACTTGCCGCAAAATTAAAACGGACTTGCAACCTGCCGGGTAGTAGTTGCTGCCAGACAGAGAAGGAATAATAAAATGGGAAAACTGATAAGCGATAAATTTGCCGCATGGCAGGAAGAATGTGAGCAGCGTTTCCAGCAGCTCAAGGCCAACGAGGAAGAACTGAACCGCATCTTCATTGATATTTACGGTTTGCAGGATGAGTTGACCCCGGAAGTGGAAGACAAGGATGTGACCGTGCGTCGCGCCGACCTGACCCGCGAGATCAAGAGCCTGCTTTCCTATGCAGTGGGGTGCCTGTTCGGGCGGTATTCGCTGGATGTGGATGGGCTGGTGTATGCCGGCGGCGAATGGGATGACAGCAAATATGTGACCCTCAAGCCGGTAACGGATAATGTGCTGCCCCTGTGCGATGAGGAATACTTTGGCGAAAACGACCTTGTGAACCGTATCGTGGAGTTTGTCCGGGTGGTGTATGGTGCTGACACGCTGGAAGAAAACCTTGCGTTCGTTGCAAAGGCACTGGGCAACAAGGGCAACACCAGCCGCGAGATCATCCGCAACTACTTTTTGAAGGATTTCTTTGCGGACCACTGCAAAATCTACCAGAAGCGGCCCATCTACTGGATGTTCGACAGCGGCAAGAAAAACGGCTTCAAGGCGCTGGTTTACCTCCACCGCTGGGATGCCGATACCACCGGCCGCGTCTACAACAACTATCTCAGCCCCCTGCTGCGCACCTACGCACAGCAGATCGTGCAGGAGAACAATGTCATTTCCAGCAGCAACGATGCCCGCACGGTGTCCACGGCGCAGAAGCGTCTGGACAAGCTGAAGCTCCAGCAGGAGGAGTGCGAGAAGTACGAGAAAAATATCGCCCACCTTGCCGCCCTGCGCATCACGCTGGATCTGGATGACGGCGTAAAAGTGAACTACGTCAAGGCGCAGACCGCCGCAGATGGCAAAAATCTGAACGTACTTGCGCCGATTAAATAATGTGAAACCAATACACCGGGGTGTTGCAACACCGCTCCGGTGTATTGGTGTTTCTACGATATTGTAAAGGAAAGATGAAAACCCATGGCTAAAACGACACTGCGCCAGATCGAAGAACGTCTCCGGGGAATGTTTACACCGGGAGAGCAGCGCAAACTGGTATTCTGGTACGATGAATCGGCCAGCTTTGAGAACGAAGTGAATCAGCTCGACCTCCCCGGTGTGACGGTATACCGCATGGAGCCCCGCACCCAGTTTGCCACCAAGTGGATGCTGGAGATCGACCACCCGGACGAGAGCTTTCTGATCTATGCGCCCTTTGCAAAGCCCCCACTGGAGGAAAACCATCTTGCGGATATGCTGTGCTACTCGCAGGAATACTCCACCGACAAGGCGACCATGATCGCACAGGACTTTGATCTGGATGAAAGAACCCGGCTCTTTGTGCAGGAACATATCAACTTCTTTGCAGCGCAGGATCGCACGAAACGGTTCTACGATCTGGGTACGCCTGCCTATACGGAAGAAACCTTTGCGCTGGCCATGATGGCGGTGCTGTGCAAGTGCCCGCCCAAGCCGGAGGAACTGGTACGCCATGTTCTGCGCGGTGCGCTGGATGCCGGGAACGAATCCTTGCAGCTTTTTGAGAAATTCGGGCTAGCAACGGATTTCTGGTTGGTCTGCAAACGGCTGTTTGGCTACAATCCGGCCGGGAAGAACCTGAAAGATCTGGTCACCTGCCTATTTGCCACCTATGCTGCCCACGCAATGGACATTGATGCCCCGGATGAATGGCTGGATCGCAGCCTGCCGCAGGAGGGCGAGGTTCTGAATTTCCTTGACAGCATGATGAACTATCTGCCAGATCAGCCGTATTTTGAGCGGTTCTCAGCAACGGCTGCGCAGGAGCTGAACGTCATGCAGGTTCTGGGGCAGTTGCAGCACACGAACCCCGACTTATTGCTGGACTGCACGGTATTCGATGCGGCAGAGACACAGATCAGCAGCTGGATCATGAACCGCCTGATGGAAGAAAACACATCGGCAACCCTGAAGGGGTACAGCATCCGGCAGATCTGCGAGGAGCGCAGCAAGATCTACTTTGGCGCAAAGGATGCCCAGAAAGAGCTGTATTGCCTGCTGGCCAATGCCTGCACCGTTCTGGAGGCAGTGCATTTCGTCCCGGCAGACGGCGTTGATGCACTGGCGGCGCAGTATAGTGGCAGCGCATGGCAGGTGGATACGGCTTATCGGAAGTTCTACCTGAGCTATGGAAAAGTCATCCGTACACAGGAGATTGAAAAGCTGCAAGCTCTTGTGGAAAAAGTGTACACCAGTTGCTTCCTCGATCCGCTGGCTGTGCGCTGGTGCCAGAGTCTGTCCCATAATCTGACCACCTTCCAGACAGAGCGTCAGACCCATTTTTACAGCAAGAATGTCAGTGGCACACGGGAGCGCGTGGTGGTGTTTATTTCGGATGCCATGCGGTACGAAGTGGCTCAGCAGCTTTTTGAAAAGTTGGCGATGGATGCAAAATGCACGGCAAAGCTGACCCCGGCTGTCAGCACAGTGCCCTCCTATACCCAGCTCGGCATGGCGGCACTGCTGCCTCATGTCAGTCTGGAGCTTCAGCCCGACAGCACTGTGACCATCCTCGGAAAGAAAACGGTAGGTACCGCTGCACGGGAAAGCATCCTGCAAGCGGCAGAGAAAAACAGCAGCTGCATCCAGTTCGACCAGATGCAGAATATGCGCCGCGACGAGTTGCGCAGCTACTTCTCAGGCAAGACGCTGGTGTATGTTTACCACAACCAGATCGATGCCCGCGGCGATGAGGCCCGCACGGAAAACGAAGTGTTTTCTGCCTGCGAGGAGGCTGTGGAAGAACTGTACAAGGAAATCCGCCGCCTGACCGACAATGCGAACATCCGGCATTTTATCGTAACGGCAGACCATGGATTCCTGTATAAGCACGACCCGATCATGGAGAGCGACAAGGTCATCAATCTGCCACAGGCGGTGATCAAAAACAAGCGTTTTATAATTTCTGATGACACACAGCCGGTGGTCGGAGCTGTGGGCTACCGCTTGGGGGATGTGCTGGATACGGCTGATGACCGCACGGCATACACCCCGCTGGGCAGCTCTATTTTCAAGTGTGCTGGCGGCGGGCAGAACTATGTGCATGGTGGTGCCTCTGTGCAGGAGATGCTGGTGCCGGTGCTGGATGTCCGCACGCAGGCCGGGCACGTTGAGACCCAGAAAGCCACCGTTTCGCTTCTGCCAACCCCGGAAACGCTGATGGACGGAAAGATTACGTTGAAGTTCCTTCAGACAGAACTTGTGACGGATACGGTCCTCCCGGCATCGTATGAGGTTTTTGTCGTCAATGCGATGGACAATCAGGTGTCCACCAAGCGGACAATCCGGGCAGACAAGACCGCAGGCTGCGCAGATGAAGAACGCCGCACAGAGGTCACGCTGACTTTGAAGAAGCTCCCGTATTCTCGTGAAAATGACTACTATTTCCTGCTGACGGACAAGGATACAGGTGCTGTTGTGGAAAAAAGATCTGTAAAAATTGATATTGCTGGGGCCAAAAAGGAGGAATAAAAATGAATATTGCTGAAGTTGTGGCAAAAATGAACGTTTACCTTCTGAATGCGGCGGATGTATGTCGCAAATGGTTAGAGCCACGTCTAAAGAGCCTTGAACCAAACGATTGGTGGAGTATGATCGTTCTCCCCAGCTTATCAGAACTTCAGCAACAGAAAGTGAATGAAAGAAGCATTTCGACGCTGCAAGGACTGGATTTACAGGCTGTTTTGACTGTGGCAAGAAAGAATATCTATTCATTCCGTAATATCGAATTCTACACGGATTATTATGGAATGAAGGATAGCATCCGAGCTATGTTTGAAGTACGGAATGACTGGGCGCATCCTACTCCAGAAGAAGTAACTTTGACTATGACGAAAACCGATTTGTCAAGGTACATTGATTTTATGGAGCGATTTGGCGGTGATCGTGTAGAAATAAACGAAGCTAAGGAATTCAGGGCCTCGGTAGAAATGCCAAACTATGGAAATCCCATTCGGATTCAGGAACCGTCTCCTTGCCCGGCTGACCGGCCTGCTGCTGCGGTCGCAAAACCTGCTCCTGCAGCCAAAGTGCTGGCAAACCCGTTTGAGCTTGGAGTGATCGTCAAGAAAAAGAGTGATCCGAGTCAAATTGGGCCAATCGTTGGCATCCAGGGCAGTGGCGAAAACACAGAATATCAGGTTTGGATTGGGAATTCACGAGAAACGCTTTATGCGGATCAAATTCTTCTTGCGGATGCTTCTCCAGAGCGCTGCAATGTCACCATCGATGAATTGAAGATTCTCCTGACTGCTCAGCAGCTCTGCAGCCCCACCAACGACCAGCTGTACTCCCTGAACGCAGCCCGTGTGGATTTTGTTCCCTATCAGTTCCGCCCGGCCCTGAAGATGATCCATGCGGAACGTCCGCGAATTCTTGTTGCAGACAGCGTCGGTGTTGGTAAAACCATTGAAGCCGGCCTAATCCTCCGTGAATTGCAGGCGCGCAACGATGATTTCGAGTCGGTACTGATCATCTGCCCCAAGCCGCTGGTTGCCGAACACAAGTGGCGCTCTGAGATGAAGCGCTTTGATGAAAACTTTACGGAGCTGGATGGTGCTTTGCTTCGGGAGGCGATCAACGAGTGCGACAAAGATGGAGAATGGCCGGTTGCTCTGCGGAAAACGATCCTGCCGTATTCACTGATGACCAAGGAGTTGCTTACGGGCAAAGGCCGCCAGAAAGGTCTGCTTGATCTGGAAGAACCGGTTCATTTTGACCTGGTGATCATTGATGAGGCTCACCACATTCGCCACTCGAATACAGGTGCTTACCGGGTTGCACGTTATTTTACAGACAATGCAGATGCCGTTGTTATGCTGACAGCAACACCGGTTCAGACAGACGATGATGACCTGTATACCTTGCTGAACACTCTCCGCCCGGATGTGATCTTGGACAAAAAGACCTTCAAGGAAATGCAGGAGCCGAATGCAGAGATCAATGCGGCAGCAAGATTGATTCGCCATCAGGCAGAAAACTGGCGTTCGGAGGCTGCAGAGCACCTTGCCTGTGCCGCGCAGACCAGCTGGGGACATAGTGTCATCGAAGATAACCCGACCTATAAAAATGTCATGGCAACGCTCAAGAGTGCGCAGCCGATCGACCGCGCAACGCGTGTAGGGCTCCTTCAGGATGTGGAAGGGCTACATAGCTTTGCAGACATGATCAATCGTACCCGTCGTCAGGATATTCAGAACGATTTCTGTGTGCGCCGCCCTCAGAGCGTTTCTGTCCATTTTACCCCGGAGCAAAAAGAACTTTATGAAGCACTGATGGATTTTGAAAGTCATGCGCTCAGCTATCTGCACAACAATGTGCCGCTGGAGTTTATGATGAGCACGCTCATGCGGCAGGCTTCCAGCTGCATTTTTGGTCTCGCGCCGTTGCTGAAGGGCATGGTCACACGCCGTCTCGGCGATATTCTTTCGGATTATTGTGATGAAGAAGGCGCTCTCACGGTCAATGAACTTGAAAATCTGAGCATGGGTTCACTGGAAGCCGAATTCCGCGCAATGGCAAACCATGTGATCGAGCTCTCGGAGAATCTGCCTCAGACTGATGAAAAGCTGGAGCGTTTGTTGGAAGTCATAGAAACCAAGAGCCACCAGCAGAACAACAAGATCATCCTGTTCAGCTCGTTCCGTCATACGCTTCGCTATATAGAGCAGCATCTTGCAGAAAAAGGATACCGTGTGGCGCAGGTGAACGGCAGTGTGAAAGACGAAGAACGTCTGGCACTCCGCCAACGTTTTGAACTTCCGGTGGACAATGCCAATGCGCTGGACATCCTTTTGTTCACAGAGGTCGGCTGTGAAGGTCTGGACTATCAGTTCTGCGATTTTATGATCAATTATGATCTTCCGTGGAACCCGATGGCAATCGAACAGCGAATCGGTCGTATCGATCGTCGCGGACAAAAGAGCGATACCGTTATCATCTGTAATCTTGTAACAGAAGACACGATCGATGCAAAGATTTATCACCGTTGCCTGGAGCGCATTGGTGTGTTTGAAAGCTCGATTGGCGAGTGTGCTGGCATTCTTGGCGATATGACTCAGAAAATCAATGAGGCAGTATTCGATTCCTCTCTTACTCAGCAGGAAAAAGAGGAGAAGATTGAAAAAATCGCCGACAATGAGGTTTCCAGAGCGAACGAAATGAAACGGCTGGAGGACGAAAGCAAACAGCTGTTTGGCATTGACATCTCCGGCTATGTGTTGGACAGAAAGGTTATGGATGCCGAAAATCCGTGGATCGGAGAGCGATACATCCAGGCACTTGTGACAGAATACCTCTATCGCATTCTGGGTGAAAAGAAAAACTATATTCAGGGTGAAGGAGCCCATAAAGTTTTGACCCTGAGTGGTGAAAATCGTGCAACTCTGAAAACAAAGCTGCGCAACTCCCGGATGAAGAAATCGGCGATGTACAATCAGTGGATGGATTATCTGAAAGGCTCTGATACGCGCATCTCTGTGACTTTCAACCAGGAAGAAGCAGCACGGGACCGGAATGCGATCTTCTTTACGGCGGTTCATCCGCTTGTAAAAATGGCAGCCGCTGAACTTCATAAAAAGCAAGAGGTTTATATCAAGCTCATTGTGGATGCCAGTGACTATCCTGTTCCCTGCGGAGACTATCCGTTCCTGATCGTAGAGAGAACAATCGTTGGAATGCGGAAAGAGGTTCGTATCGTTCCGATTTCGGAAATCAATCTGTCTGCGTCGGATTTCTGTGACCTGCTGGAAGCAGCGGATTATAAGGAGATTCCTGATGATTGCACGGATAAACAGTGGGAAAAGCTGTCCCAGCTGAAACGGGAACAGCAACAGCAGGCTCTTGCGCAGCTGACGATCGATGTAAAAGAGAAATGCGATTATCGCCGTGCAGCTGTTCTGAAAAGCTATCAGTTCCGCAAAGAAGATCTGTTGGCCCGCATTGAGGCTGTGGACGACGAGAGCATCAAGCGGATGTATACGAGTCAGCTCAACAGCCTCGAAACTGAGAAGAATTCTTCTTTGAACGATTTGGAAAATATCCAGAATTGCGCAGCGGTCGAAGAAAACGTCATTGTTAGGGGAATCATTACGGTTTGTGATTAAATTAAGGATGGCTTATGGGAGATTTATATTCTGAGATCCGGGAACGTAGCAAACAGGATTATGGTCAGAAATTTGAAGAATGGGCACCCCGCATTCTGGTAGACCAGTACAGTGACCGAACACACTTTATCTTTGAGTTGATTCAGAATGCAGAGGATGCTGGGGCAACCTATGTGGCATTTTCCCTTTACCAGGACCGTCTGATTCTGTGTCATAACGGAAAACTGTTTACAGAAGCAGATATCCAGGGTATCTGCGGCATTCGTTCTACGAAAGATGAGCCGGAGTCCGGGAAAATCGGACGATTTGGCATTGGATTCAAGTCTGTCTATGCCTATACGAAAACGCCGCGGATCTATTCTGGCCAGTATTCTTTCCGGATCTGCAATCTGATCCTTCCTTATGCGGAAGAAAATGAGGCGACCGGGGACGATACGATTCTGATTCTCCCATTTGATGGAGAAGTCAATCCCGAAACAGCTTATAATGAGATCGGAGATGCGCTAAAAAAGTATCTTTCTGCGGATGTTTTGTTTGCTCTTTGCAATGTCAGAAATATAAGCTGCAAAATTTATCCGGATGAAAGCGAATGGTCCGTCAGCAAAGAATCCGTTCCAGTGGACAATGGCGTGGATAAAGTCCTGCTGACGCAGAAGCCAACAAATTCCGCAAGAAAACTTCTGGTGTTTCGTACACAAGATAAGCAGCCAATTTTGATTGGATATGAACTCGAAACGGATGACCACGGAAAAGATAGGATTATCCCGACAGAACAGCACTATCTTTATGTTTTCTTCCAGACAGCAGTAGAAACGCATCAGACATTTTACATTCATGTTCCGTTCTCAACGACACCTGCGCGAGACAATGTCAGGCACAATGAAGTGAATCAGCTCCTTGCTGAAAAACTTGCAACACTTTTTGCCGATAGCATCCGCTGGTTGTTGAAAAATGGTTATGTGACACTTGACTTTTTGAACGAGGTATACCCAATCTTGGATACCTGTAAGGAAGAAAATCTTCGAGGCATCCATGAAATGGGACTTGCACTTTTAAGGGACGGTCTTGCCCTTCTGCCGACCGAAGAAGGCGGCTATTGTTCGATCCAAAATGCAATGTTGCCTTATGCTAAAAATATAGCAGATAATATCACACAGTCCATCTTACAGAGAGAATATGGTGACACAGCCTGTTGGGTAAAAGCAGATGTCTGCCTTGGAGTCAACGAACATCTGATGATGTATCTGACCCATCATTTTGGTCTGCCGGTATTACGCTGGAGGGATGTCCTCCCGCGCCTGACCGCAGAAATTCTGGAAGAACAGACGGATGAGTGGCTTCTGAATCTGTTTGATACGATTTATTCAACCTGTACTGGTGTCTTCCGTTCCAAAGAAAAAGTAGATGCCAAAGGAATCCCCTTTGTCCGGCTTCAGGATGGTTCGCACATCCGCTGCCAGTACGATGGTATGGCACAGGTCTACCTTAATAATCCGATGTCCTGCAAAAATAAAATAAGCGCAGCAATCCTTCAGGATCAGCGCGGCAGAAATTTTTATGTTGATGCACTCGGCATTGAGGAATATAATGCCATTCGGGAACTGAAAGATGATGTGTTGTGCTTTTATGGTGAAGATTCAGATGATACGGATATCCAGTTTGAGGATAATCTGGAACACTTTGAACTGATCGAGCGTGCATTAAAGGAGAATGCAGCGGAGGTGCAACGTATTCTGGCAAATGTCCCAATCGTTTGGGATGGACAGCAATGGAAGAAGCCGGGGGACTGTTATATTCCGTTTGCATTTCTCGATCATTCAGACCTTACAGGACAGGCGGTGCTGAGCCAGCTGAATGTGCCATGGGTGTCGGAAGATTACTATGGGAAAATCCCGGCGGAAGTGTTTGAAAAAATCGGCTGTAACATCGGAATTAAAGATATACTGGTGGATTGTTGTACATATGACGATAGGCTGCAAAGAGCAGATGCCAGTTTCTTTGAAATGCTACAGAAGCGTGTCCTTTACAAGAGATGTCAAAGAGTAGACTACCCGGAAACATGGGATATGTACCATTCTATCGACCATTTACAGGATATCTTGTGTAGTAATTCCGTTGAAATGTCAGTTAAAGCGGTGGATCTTATAAATGAAAAAGTGAAGAAACACCCATTATACGGAAAAATGACCGGTTCTCATAGTAAGGCGTTTAACACCACGACAACTGACAGCGTGAATCATATTCCTTCAATGCTGGCGTTGGAGCTTAGCGGTACAAAATGGTTGTACGATAAGACTGGAACACTTCAAAGTCCCGCTGACATAAAAAAGTCAGACCTAGCTGTGCAGTATTCAGGTCACGGAGCAGAGATATTTGCACAACTTCCCTTTAAGGCAGAAAGCGAAGCTGTCGAGACTGTAATCCAAAGCGTAGAGGAACCATACCAGGCTTTTATCAGTGCTATGCTGAAAAGACCTGATGAACTGCGTCTAATGTGCGAAACATACCAGAAACTTCAGAAAAAACGACAGAAAGAGACTGACAAAACACAATCTTTAACGGAGTTGCTTGAGAAGCAGAGCAGTGCGCAGACCGAGGTAGAGACAGAGCCAGCTCCAGATGATGAGACATTGGGCGAGTACGGTGCTGTGCGGAACCTGAAACATCGCGAAAAAAAGTTGGAAGAAAACTTCCAAGAGGGACTTGAAGGCCAAAAAACAGTTGCGCCGCGACTGCGGTATACCTGTTCTGAAAGCAACCACGAAGAAAAGGCTTTTTTGCGAGCGCAATATTTTGGTAAGTGCCAGATTTGCGGCAAGCAGATTATCCGATATGATGGAAAACCATACTTCGAGGCGTGCAATATTCTGCCGACGGATTCGATTCCGACAGCGTACAAGCAGAGCATATCAGAGGGATGGAACTCGCTTTGCCTTTGCCCGAACTGTGCAGCAGAATTCAGATATGGAAAGAAAAATCTTTCTGAACTTGTCCGAATGATTCAAACATACAACGTTGAGGAAGAAGATGAAAACCTGATCGTTTGCGATATCGAGATGCAGGGAGAGAAGCGATCAATCAAGTATACTGGAAAACATTTTCTGGCACTGCAAAAGGCAATCGGATTTTATGATGACTATATTAAGAAAAAAACTGATACAGTGAAAGATGAATCCGATGGTTGAGATAACTCTGGCAAGCAGGGCTTTTGTCTATACAAACGCCATTTTTGCGTTGCAAAATGCTTGTTGGGCTGTGCCCAATCCCCTTCATTCTGCACCGTTCCGATGCAGGCTGCGCGTTTTTTCAAAACGCTTCTATTTATATATGGATGCGTTCGCGTCACCAATAGTGATCAATTAGCGATTCAGAACGTTCTCAATAATCAAAGTCAAAAAACGGGAGTGCTTGAAATTATCGAGAGAGATACCTAAGATATGATGCTGGAGGAGCGAGATGAAAAGGTTTCAAATTCTAATCCTC
>OMDL01000423.1_pt1 | contig 27929 bp, 24 predicted proteins | sample 1674081 | NCBI WGS metagenome assembly OMDL01 (sample SAMEA103958139, study PRJEB25191) | human gut metagenome | biome: human-associated habitat [ENVO:00009003]; feature: intestine environment [ENVO:2100002]; material: feces | place: Germany | collected 2013/2015
GGGCTCAGCAGTTTGAGGCTGTATCGTGCCGTGATGCGGCCGGGCATCACCAGTTCGAAAAAGAAGAGCGACAGCAGAGCCAGGGTAAACAGGTCCGGAAAGGTGAAGCCCGGGCCGAGAATTTCGTAGTTGTAGGCGGCATCGTGGCTCAGGAAAAACTCTTTGAGTTCGATCAATGCCATCCATATCAGGCAGATCGTGAAGAGATAATGGGGCCGGGATTTGCTCTGTCGGGCATAAATCGCCATATGGAAGGCGCCCATAGCGAAAAATGACAGGGAAGCTCCGTTAAGGAAATATGTGAGGTTTTCCAACATTCTGAATACTAAGATAGTAAAAATAAGTACTAAAAATGTCTTTTTGCGCTATTATTTCGGCTTTCGCCGGGAAATCGCCCCGTGCGACTCTTCCGTCCTGCATTTTTTCGATGGATGGAGGTCGGTGAAATTTATGGACGGTAGAGTCGGGTGGGATACACGGGGCTTGAAATTCCTTGTTTTTCGGGGTAAAAAATCCGGGTGTCCGGGAATGGTTTTTCCGGTTTGACCCGAATCTGAAAAATAATTATACAAAATTATCCGGATTGAAGGATGTTTCGTTCTCAAATTATACAAATCGAATCGCAAAACGTACATCGGATTTTCTGGACGCCTCCGAGCGGAATGTGATGAATGTCGTATGTGCGCCGGGAACGGCGGCGATCGTCAGCAGTTGCCGGCCCGCCTTCTGTTTGCGGTGGAGGAAACTGTTTCGCGGGGCGTGTTCCGGTTGTCTTGCGGTAGCGTTTTCGGGAGGGGCGAGAGGGCGGCCGGTTCCGGGAGATTATCGGATCTGTAGGAAGAGAGGTATAGGATTGTGGCGGTATGGTTTTAGAATTTTTCCGACAGATACCGAATTGTTCGGGTGTGCACCGCCGGAGTTACCCGGGGTATCGTGGATCGTTTTCGCCGCCCTTCGAATGATACCGACAGTCGCTCCAGCCTATTCGAGCGTACGGTAAAACGCGCTGCTCCCCGTATCTGGAGTGTGCGAGAAAAAGCGGCGATTTCTCTTTTCTGCGGTGTTTTTTTTGTATTTTTGTTCCCGTCGCCGGGAAAAACAGAAACTCCGACGTTTTTTGCGATGGGTATGAAACTTATAATTCTTGGCTCGGGAACTTCTCAGGGAGTGCCGGTGATCGGCTGCCGGTGTGCCGTCTGCACCTCGAAAGATCCCCGCGATAACCGTCTGCGGACTTCGGCCATGCTCGAGTGGGACGACATACGGCTGGTGATCGACGCCGGGCCCGATTTCCGTTACCAGATGCTCCGGACCGGGGTCCGGCATATCGACGCGATTCTGCTGACGCACGAACACAAAGACCATATCGGAGGATTGGACGACGTGCGGGCCTTCAATTTCGTCGATTATCCCACGATCTATCGGATCGACGTATTCGGAACACGGCAGACGCTCAAATGCGTCCGCAAGGACTTCGACTATGCCTTCAGTGTGGACAAGTATCGAGGGGTGCCCGAAATCGAGCTGCGCGAAATAGATCCTGCCGTTCCTTTTTGCGTCAAGGATAAGGAGGTGATTCCCGTGTCGGGACACCATTCGCCCCGATTCGAGGTGACGGGGTTCCGGTTCGGCGAACTGGCCTACCTTACGGATTTCAAGACCATTGCCCCGGCCGAAGAGCGGAAGCTGTACGGTGTCGAAGTGCTGGTGGTCAATGCGCTCCGGCCCCAGCCCCATGATTCGCATTTTTCACTGGACGAAGCATTGGCGCTGATTCGCCGTGTGGCGCCCCGCCGGGCGTATCTGACGCATATGTCGCATGAAATGGGTCTTTACGCCGAGCGTTCCGCGTTGTTGCCCGAAGGGGTATATCTGGCTTACGACGGATTGGAAATAAATGTAAACGATTGATAGGATGAAAGGTTTGAAAGGAAAGACCGTCGTGGTCACCGGAGCTTCGTCGGGGATCGGCGAGGCATTGGCCCGTGAATGTGCGGTGCAGGGTGCCAACGTGGTGCTCGGCGCCCGGAGCCTGCAAAAATTGCAGCTCATCGTCGGAGATATCCGATCCAAAGGCGGCGAAGCGACCTACTGCGCGGTGGATGTGACCAAGCCGGAGGAGTGCCGCAATCTGATCGACACGGCCGTCGGGGAGTACGGCGGGGTGGATGTGCTCATCTGCAATGCGGGCCTTTCGATGCGGGCGCTGTTCGATGACGTGGATCTGGAGGTGCTGCACCGTCTGATGGACGTTAATTTCTGGGGCACGGTCTATTGTACCAAATACGCGTTACCGTACTTGCAGGCTTCGCACGGGTCGCTGGTCGGCATCTCGTCGGTGGCCGGTTTGCACGGCCTGCCGGGGCGTACGGGCTATTCGGCTTCGAAATATGCGATGACGGGATTTCTGGAAACCGTGCGGATCGAAAACCTGAAGAAGGGGTTGCACGTGATGGTCGCCTGCCCGGGGTTCACGGCTTCGAATGTCCGCTTTTCGGCGCTCACGGCCGACGGTTCGAGCCAGGGCGAGACACCGCGCGACGAGGCGAAGATGATGACGCCCGAACAGGTCGCCCGTATCGTTATTCGGGGAATCGAAAAGCGCAAACGCCTTTGCCTGATGGAGGCTGAGGGGCGTGCCACACACTTTATCAAGAAATTCGCCCCCGGCTTCCTCGACCGTATGTTCTATATGGTTATGGTCCGGGAACCGGATTCGCCGCTGAAATGACGGAGCAAAATGAAAAAAACAGAATTGCAGAAATAACAACCCTTGTACTGACCGGGTTGCTACTGCTCGACATAATCGTATTTTTTGTTGGTATGATATGCGATGGGGCAGGCGGAAACGGGCTGGTTTACGTGGTGTATTGCGGGATTGTTTCTTTGGTTTTACTGGGGTTATATCTTTTATGTTGCGCTGGGTTTTATTTCTTGTGGAAGGTGTCTTTCTGCAATAATCGCATCATACGCGTTTGTTCCTGTATTTTTGCGGCGTTGGCGGTCGGACTGTTGTCGCTTTTGTGAGGTGCACCGGATAGCGAAACATTAAATACGACAAAGGGGATGCTCGAAAAAGCATCCCCTTTGTCGTATTGTAAACTCCTCCTACTTGAAGAAAATCGACGAAATCTCCTTGTAGTTGTGTACGCGCTCGATGACGTTGGCGAAGATGTCCGCTACGGTCATCACCTTGAATTTGCTCAGGTCCTTTTCCGGGTTGAGCGGTATGGTGTCCGTGACGATCACCTCCTGCAAGGCACTGGCATTGATTTTTTCGTAAGCCTGCCCCGAAAGGATCGGGTGGGTGATGGCTGCCCGGACGCTCTTGGCACCTTTTTCCATTAGCATATCGGCTGCCATGCAGATCGTGCCGGCCGTATCGATCATATCGTCCACGATGATTACGTTGCGACCCTTCACGTCGCCGATGGCCGTCATTTTACCCACGACATTGGCTTTCGCACGCTCCTTGTGCGAGATGATGATCGGGGCGCTCAGGTGCTTGGCATAGGTGTTGGCCCGTTTGGCGCCGCCCATGTCGGGTGCCGCGATCGAGAGGTCCTCGATGTTCAGGCTTTTGATGTACGGTACGAAGATGCCGCTGGCATAGAGTGCATCCACCGGTACGTCGAAGAAGCCCTGGATCTGGTCCGCATGCAGGTCCATGGTCATAATGCGGTCCACGCCTGCCGCGACGAGCATGTTGGCTACCAGTTTCGCGCCGATCGGTACGCGGGGACGGTCTTTGCGGTCCTGACGCGCCCAGCCGAAGTAGGGCATCACGGCGATCACCTTGTAGGCCGATGCGCGGCGTGCGGCATCGATCATCATAAGGAGTTCCATCAGGTTGTCCAGCGGCGGGAAGGTCGATTGGATGATGAACACGGTGCAGCCGCGGATCGACTCGTTGAAGCAGGGCTGGAACTCTCCGTCGCTGAACTGTTGCACCTCCGAGTTTCCGAGCGTGGTGCCGTAGCTTGCGACGATTTTCTCCGCGAGGTACCGCGAGCCCCTGCCTGCGAAGAATTTGATTTTGTGGATAGCCATAGTATGTGATTGTGTTTTTGAATGGTGCAAAGATAGGATGTAAAGACCGAATTATCGGGTATTTCTAAAATCTTTTTTTAACATTCTGTTAAACATTTGCCGATGAAGTCCAGGATCTCTTCGCGGCCCGTCCGTTTTTCGCTCGAGGAGCGGAACATCGGAGGCAACCCCTCCCACTGTTCACCGAGCACTTGTTTGTAGCGTTCGACGCTGCGTGCGAGCTGTGCGGCCGACAGTTTGTCGGTTTTGGTAAAGACGATGCCGAAAGGGATGCCCTCCCGGCCGAGCATTTCGATAAAGCGCAGGTCGATCTTCTGGGGCTCCAGTCGGGAATCGACCAGCACGAACAGGAAGTGCATCCGTTCGCATCGGAGTACGTAGTCGGTGATGATTTTGGCGAACTCGTCGCGTTGGGTTTTCGATGTGCGGGCGTAACCGTAACCGGGCAGATCGACCAGATACCAACTGTCGTTGATGCGGAAATGGTTGATAAGCCGCGTCTTGCCCGGGGTGCCGGAAACTTTGGCCAGGCCGCTGCGACCTGTGAGCATATTGACCAGCGACGACTTGCCGACGTTGCTGCGGCCGATGAAGGCGAACTCCGGGAGCGAGTCTTTCGGCAGTTGCGAAAGACGCTCGGAGCTGCATACGAATTGTGCCTTGTTGATCTGCATGACAAGCGGTAGCAAAAGAGGTACGGCGAGGGTGTTCCCGGGTTCGATCCGATCGTTTCGCAGGCGGCGGCAGCAATCGTCTGTCCGGCCAATTTATCTTTCTGCAAAAATAGTGGAAGGCGAACGGTAAGCCAAATCTGTCTGAACTTGTCCGGGCCACGCATCCGATTTTTTGCAAAGATAGGAAAAGTTGAGAGAAAACGGGAACTTGTTCCCGGTTTTCCGAGGCGCATCCTATTTTCTGCAAAGATAGCGAAAGGTGAGAGCAGCGCCAAAACTTAATTTCCGGTTTTTCTGTTTCTGCGGGACCGGGATTGCAAGTGTTCCCGTTATCCGCTCCAACCGTCGGTTTTCGGTCCTTGTTCGAACGGTATTTTCCGTAAAGATACGGACAAAATGCGTATAATCGAAAATACCGATTTTTTTGATAGAGCGTCGGACTTGTAAAGATATGTATTTGGTGAAAGATTTTAAGAAACAGCGCCGCTCGGTTCTCCTCTGGTGGTTGGCTGTGTTGGATCGGTTCTAAATATAATAAATATAGGTATTTATTCGCTTTAACGGATAATGTCACGAAGATTGACGTTCAGTGCATTGCATATGATACACATGGTCTTTACCGTGAGGTTGGTGCGTCCGGATTCGATGCGGCTCATATTGGATCTTTCCATGTCGCAGCGGTATGCGAGTTCTTGTACAGTCATTTGTTTTTCTTTCCTTAACTCTCTGATTTTATTCGAGATAAATTTTATCTCTTCCTGGTAGCTGATTGTCATTTTAACTTTTTCAATGAAAATTTTTGTCGTACAAATATTTATATATATATTTGCACCGTGCGTATCATATATGATACGCTTTCGGAGAGTTAATACGCTCATAATAAAATATATATAGTATATGAACTCATTTCAAAACACTTATCAATTATGAAAAAAACACTATTTGTGAAGTTTCTGTTCTTACTTCTGTGCGGGAGCGTGCTGACTACCGCAGGTTGTAAGGATTACGATGACGACATCGACGCCTTGCGTAATGATGTCGAAGATCTGAAGGGGACGGTTGTCGAACTCAACGGTTTCGAGAATCGTATTGCGGCGTTGGAGCAGACCCAGGCCGCTTTCGAAGCGATCGATTTTTCCGGATTTGCGAAAAAGGGCGATATTTCTTCGTTGCAAACCCAGATCGAAGGATGTGTCAAAGACAGCGATCTGGCTGCGAAGGTCGTCGCAGCGATCGAATCTTCACTCGCCGACGGGGCCTTGCAGGAGAGCCTGAACAGTCTGAAATCGGGTATTCTGGAGGAAATAGCGGGTATTTATGCTACCCAGGAAACTTTGGAGAGCGTTCAGGAAACGCTGGAAAATATGATTGAGCTCAAAAAGGATGCCGCAGGTTTTTCGCTCGAAGTGACGCAGCTCATCGAATCTTACCTGTCGGACAACGGTTTCGAGGCTGCCGGTGGAGAGCTGACCGACAGTCAGGTGAGCCAGATCGAAACCGCCGCCTCGCAGTGGATCGCCGATGCTATCAAGGCCGAACTCGAAACGGCCGGCAGCTCGATCAATAAATGGCTGGGCGATGAACTGGCAGTTTATATGGACCAGATGACATTGGGCGACAACCTGTTGGGGCAGGTTTCCACGCAGGCGATCGCATCGGTTATGGAGGAACTGGACAAGGAGGCCAGTGCGCTGACTGAAAAGATCCAGGGACTGATCCGGGAAAACAACGGTTCGCTCGTGATTTCCAAAGACCAGCTCGACCAGGAATTTCAGAATTATCTGGCGACGTTGGAGGCCAATGTCGGTTTGCTCGGTAGTCGTATCCAGTCGATCGTTTACCTGCCGGATTATGTGGACGGTCTGATCTATTTCGGCAACGGGGAGCAGTATATCGTGTTGTCCCGTGAGAACGAAGTTACGCACGAAACCGAGTACCGGAATCTTTATTTGCGTCCCAGTGCGGAAGGCGAGCAGATAGCGACTCTGCGATTCCGTATGACGCCGGCCCGTGCTGTGAAAAAATATGCCAATACGGAGGCCATGTCGCTCATAACCGAAGAGGTCGGAACGCGTGCGGCGGCCGGTTTTACGATCGAAGAGATCAAGGACATCGATCAAACGACCGGTGAATTTACGGTTGTCGCTACGACGGATTACGATTATGTTTCCGCAGAAAAGGCCGGCAAGACGCAAATGGTCGCCCTCCATGTCGATGGTTCGGCATTGAGCGAAGGCGAATCGAACGATTTCGAAACGGACTTCACGTCGGCTTTTATCGGAACCGCCTATGCCAAAGCGGGTATTCAGATCCCTGCGACGAATTTCGTGTTGGCCCGGGCCGATGCCGAGAATGAGGGCGAATACGTCGAATATACCGACGAGGTGACTACCGAAGTAAAATATACGGACAAAGAGGCTCATGGCGTGTTGGCCGGATATACGGTCATGTATAAGGACGGTGAAACGATCCTGCCGCTCGTAGAGGCTGCCGAAGCTAATAATTGGACCGTGGATCTGGCGGCACTGGTATCGGCGTCGGCGGAATTTACCTTCAGTGATTCGGGTAGCGAGGAGCTGTATGCCGTCGATGGAAAGGCGCTTACATTCGCTGTTGCCGAGTCGGAAACTGCGTTGATCGGACAGACAGTAACCGCTGCTGCGACTTATGCATTGCTCGACGAAGAGGGATTTTCGCTCGAAGTGAAAGCCGGTGCCGTGAATAAATTCTCCATCGCACCCGACGGTGTCGAACTTTCCACGCCGAAATCCGAAGTGATGTGGACGTATGCTGCCGCTACCTCCGACGATACGTATGAGGCGAAGGGACTTGTGCTGACTCCGGATAAGGGTATGCTTTCTGCCGTTCAGTATAATGCGCTCAAGAATAATGAGAATCTGGTTGTCGAACTTTACCGGGGTACGGAGCTTGTATCGGAGATCGTCCCGTCGATCGAATTGCCGGCTACTCCGACCTATGATACGGATGTGCAAACGGTCGATTTGAAATTGGTCGGCGATCTGGCACAGAGTGCTGAATATGTCGTAAAAGCCGTTTATACCAACGACGACAAGACCGTCGTAACGATTACGATCCCCGTATCCGTAACGGGTATTCCTGAAATTCCGATGCTGGAGCAAACGCTCGAATTGCCGTATAATGCAGCCTCCTCGACGGGCCATCACGTCGCTGTCGAAGAATTCCGTGCGCTCCTTTGGGAGAGTCTGGATCAGACGGCCCGTGCGCAATTCGGAGAGGAAACGTTCATGCAGCTCTCCTGGACGAGCGACATGGCGAAGGATGAAGCCGGCAACTATGCGACGGTCGGAGCGAGCGGTAAGAACATCAACTTTGTCTTCGGTAAAGCTGCGGCTCTGAATGTTTCCTACACCGTGAAGAATCTCTTTACGACTGCCGATCCCGTACTTACGTTCGAAGCTGTCCTGCACGTGACTGTTACGGCTCCCGAAATCGAGTTGCTGCGCGGATCGTCGCTTTCGGACGACGATCGTGCCCAGGCCGTAATGAAGATCGAAGGCAGCACGCTGCAAATCGATGCATTCGACCTGTCGAAAACCTGGTACATCGCAAAAGATGCTCCGGCAGAAGCAAAGGTCGTTTATGCGACCCAGGCAGAAGGGGCCGTTATCACGGATGCGACGCTCGATTGGGGTACCTGCGACGAATTGTCGATCGTGGTTACCGCCCAGGTGATGTATGGTGGCAAGGCGTTGGGCGAGCCGAAGACCTTTACCGTATCGATCGCTGATCCGATCGCTGACGCGACGATTGCGGTCGAAACCGGAAAACTCGTCGCCAAAGTCGATGAAGATGTAACGCTGGATGTCGCTACGTTGCTTACATTGAAGGCGGTCAATGATGTGAATGTATTTGATGGTTCGACAAATGCGCAGAATACCAATACGGCGGTAGCCGCAACCATCGAATATGGCGAGGCGGTGGTTTCCATCCCCGACGGCCGTGTGAAGTTCGATGCGGAGAGTCATGTTCTTACGGTAGTCGAAGGCGGTGATCTGGAACTGATGAAGGAGATTACCGTAACGATTCCGGTGAAATATGTCTATACGTTCGGCGAACGTACGGCGCAGATCGTTGTGAATGTGACGAAATAACCGCATAGTGGACGGCGATTGTTTCAGGTTTTCTTCCTGCGGGGGAAGGAGCGGAAGAAGATAACCGGAAAATCGCCGGGTGAAAAGGCTCCGAATCTTTATTGAATGGCGGGACCGGCTCTATTCAGAGCCGGTCCCTTTTTGATATGTTTTTACGGAGGATATGACGGCAATACGAGTGTAGGCGACACTGCGGCGAAGACTGTGGGGTATGCGGCGGTCGGATGCGAAAATCGTGAATTTTCCGGTATATTCGGGCGTATAACCTGCCGATCGGGTTATGCACTGTCGGCTGATGTTGAGTATATTCTGCGCCTCGTGCGAAGTATTCTCTGTTTTTTCTGCCGCTTGGAAATTCCGGATACTGACTTTTCGGTTGCGTTTATCCGAAGAACAATCCCCTCCGCAAGAGGGGATTGACGTATCGAGTTGTATGCTTCGGAAGCGTACGGTCCGGAAAAGGTCCGGATTTTTAACGGGCAGATGCCTTTTATTCCCGCTCTTTTTTCCGCAGTTCGGCGAAACAGTGGCGACAGATCGGTTCGTAGGAGTCCTGCGCACCGAGCATCACCTGTTTCTCGTCGCTGGTCAGGCGGTGCGAATGGTGCGCCAGGTTGCCGCACCGTACGCAGATGGCGTGTACTTTGGTTACGTACTCCGCCGTAGCCATCAGCGCCGGCATCGGTCCGAAGGGCTTGCCCGTGAAGTCCATGTCGAGGCCCGCCACGATTACCCGCACCCCGCTGTCGGCCAGTTGCCGGCAGACCTCCACTAGTCCCTGGTCGAAGAACTGCGCCTCGTCGATGCCCACGACATCGACGTCCGAGGTCATCAGCAGGATATTCTGCGCCGAATCTACCGGCGTGGAGCGGATCGCGCTGGCATCGTGCGAAACGACCTCCTCTTCGGAGTATCGCACGTCGATGCGGGGTTTGAAGATTTCGACCCGCAGGCGGGCGAATTCGGCCCGCTTCAGGCGGCGGATCAGCTCCTCGGTTTTACCCGAGAACATCGAGCCGCATATCACTTCGATCCAACCTTTCTGGCTGGCATTTTCCAAAAACATATTATTACTGCTTTGCTTTGTTTCCTTATTCCGGGCATCGGCCGGTCGTTACTCTTCGACCCGGGTGATCCGGGCTCCGAGGGCGTTGAGGCGTCCGTCGATGTCCTTGTAACCGCGGTCGATCTGTTCGATGTTCTGGATCGTGCTCGTACCTTCGGCGCTCATCGCCGCGATCAGCAGCGCCACACCCGCACGGATGTCGGGCGAAGTCATGCGCGTAGCCCGCAGCCGCATCTGGTGGTCATGTCCGATCACCGTCGCGCGATGGGGGTCGCAGAGGATGATTTGGGCCCCCATGTCGATCAGCTTATCGACGAAAAACAGGCGGCTTTCGAACATCTTCTGGTGAATCAGCACCGAGCCTTTGGCTTGGGTGGCCACCACGAGGAATACCGACAGCAGGTCGGGCGTGAGCCCCGGCCAGGGTGCGTCGGCGATGGTCATGATCGAGCCGTCCATGAAGTTCTCGATGCGGTAGTGCTCCTGTTGGGGAATGTAGATGTCGTCGCCGTGCTGTTCGAAGCGGATGCCCAGACGGGCGAACTGGGCGGGGATGATGCCCAGGTTCTCGAACGAAACGTTGCGGATCGTCAGCTCCGAACGGGTCATGGCTGCCAGACCGATGAAGCTGCCGACCTCGATCATGTCGGGCAGCAGCGTGTGTTCGGTGCCGTGCAGCTCCCGGACACCCTCGATGGTGAGCAGGTTCGAGGCGATGCCCGAGATGCGTGCGCCCATGCGGTTGAGCATCAGGCACAGTTGCTGGATGTAAGGTTCGCATGCGGCGTTGTAGATGGTCGTGAAACCCTTGGCCATCACAGCCGCCATGATGATATTGGCCGTGCCGGTCACCGAAGCCTCGTCGAGTAGCATGTAGCATCCCTTGAGTTCCTTGCAGCGGACTTCGGAGCAGGCGGCCGCAGTGTCGAAATCGAGCGTGGCGCCCAGCTTCTGAAAGCCGATGAAGTGGGTGTCGAGCCTGCGGCGGCCGATCTTGTCGCCGCCCGGCTTGGGCATGTAGCCCACGCCGAAACGCGCCAGCATCGGACCCAGCAGCATCACCGACCCCCTGAGGCGGCTGGCCCGGCGGCAGTAGTCGTCCGAGCGCAGGTAGTCCGGGTCGATGTCGGCAGCTCGGAACGAATAGCTCTCTTCGGACAGGCGCTCCACTTCGACGCCCATCGCCTGCAGCAACTCGATGAGTTGTATCACATCCAGGATCTGCGGGACGTTGTGTACGATTACCTTTTCCTGCGTGAGCAGCGTGGCGCAGAGGATCTGAAGCGCCTCGTTTTTGGCGCCCTGGGGCGTGATTTCACCGCGCAGCCGGCGGCCGCCTTCGACTTTGAATATTGCCATGTTCGATCTGTTTTGAGCGAATGGGGGAGGCGAACCTTACGGCAAACGCCGCTCCGGATTTCCCGGAATATCTCCCATTATTTTACAAATATAGTGAAAACCGTGCGGCGGGCCAAATTTGTCCGGGCCGTCGGGGTGTATTTTCTATTCCATAACGAGGGGTGTAAAAGGAAGCGGCAGTCGCATTTATGCGAACTTGCCCGAATCGCATTCTGTCTTCTCCTACAAATATACGGAATAGGTCGGAAATCGAAAAGGGGAAAACTGAAAATTAGAATCGGATTGATAAATATCATCGGCCGGATTCATTGCCCGTGCTTTTAGTCTGTCATATGCCCTCTTTCGTTGCCGGATTAACCGCTGCCACAGGTACGGGAGATGTGTCCCGTAAAACGGGATTCGAGGCGGGTGATTTGTCGTCACAGGCAGTGCGGATTGTGTGTTTGCGGAAAATCGGTGGCGTACTTACCTCCGGGGTACTCGGAGCGGAAGGACGCAAAGTCTTCGAGTGCGTTGCGTTCGCCCGGCGAGGCGGTAAACCAGGATCGGATGTGACTCTTTTGCCCTTTTCTGCGAAAGAAAAGGCGTGTGAACTATGCTGGGAACCGGTAATTTTTGCCTTGCAGCTTTTACGGCCTTCTTGAAAAAAAGGCTGTGGGCACTTTCACTTTGTCGCCGGAAAAAAGAGGGACGCACCGCTTAAAAGATTGGGTCGGAAAGAAGCGTTTCTACCGACTGAACAGCAAGGGCGGTGCATCAATGCACCGCCCTTGCTATGGCTTGAATCCCGAAGGAATTAAGCGTACTTGAACGTCGATTCGTCCGATACGGTCAGCTTCTTGCGACCCTTCGCACGGCGCGCAGCCAAAACCTTGCGTCCGTTGGCCGTAGCCATTCTCTGACGGAATCCGTGCTTGTTGATTCTCTTCCGGCGCGAAGGCTGGAATGTTCTTTTCATTGCCATAGATCTATCGTGTTTTTATTGTTTTAGCGTACAATGCGGAGTGCAAATGTATAATCTTTTTCTTGATCTGCCAAAAATATCGTAAATTTTTCTTCTTCTTCGTTTCGGGTGCGACTCCGCACAATCCGCTTTCGTCCCGTGTCTTACGATCGGTTACCGTTCCGGTGCCGTGTCTTTGAAGAGGTCCGCCTCGCCCCGTTCGACCTTGCCGTACATGTCGGCCAGTTCGGCGATGACGGGAGAAACGTATTCGATGGTGTCGCTCACGGCGCTCTTGCCTCCTTCGCCCTTGATGCGGTAGAGCATCGCGGCGTAAAGCGCCCGGAAGCAGAGTTCGATATCGCTCATTTCGCGCCCCAGCACGGCCCGCAGACGCGGCAGTTCGGGTTCGAGCCTGGCGAAAGTCTGACGGTAGTGCTCTCCGATCGGCAGCTTCATCAGTTGCAGGTGCAGGTCGTTCAGGTCCCCTATCAGATGCAGCGTATGCTCCAGGTGTCCCTTTTCCTCTTTGCCCTCTTCGCGCAGCAGGTTGGCGATGTCCATGTACCAGAGCAGGTAGTTGTGGCGTTGTCCCTCTTCGATTCCGCGCGGGGCGATAAGCTGCGAGTAGATGGCCTCGGGGCTGAACTGGAGCGCCCGGAGCAGGTCCTCGATCTGCCAGAGGTAGAGAATGTATTCGGCGATGTTTTCCCGCCGTTTGGCCAGTGCGATGTCCATGGTGAATTTCGTTTTGCTTCCCGGCGGGAGGCGGAGTTACTTGATTTTGTTGAGCCACTGCAGCGGCCCGTCCTTGTGTTCGAGGAAGTAGCGCTGCGATTTGAGCAGGTTGCGCGACTGAAGCACCATGCTCTTGGTTTCGTTCAGGATCGTCAGGTAGAGGATGCTGGCCTTGGTGTTGGAGCGGTTCTCGTTGATACGCGTCACCTCCGACTTGATGGCGTCGGCGATCGCCTCGAAAAGCCGGTCGCGCATTTCGAGCACCATGTCCAGGTCGGAGAAGTCGCCCGTGCGCAGCATGTTGTTGATGTGGCGGTAGATCGACTCCACTTCGTCGTTGATGTGCATCAGGTCCTCGGTCTGCTCTTTCGAGAGTCCCTCGTGGTTGTTGTCGATGTGTTCGAACGCCGGACGGGTGATGTGCGCCAGCGCCTTGGTCATTTCGTTCAGATAGTCCACCACCTGCACGTAGTAGTGAGCCGTATCGATGTCGCCTTTCTGCAGTTTGCGCAGGGTGGGCAGCAGGGAGTACTTGCGTTCGCGCGACTGGTAGAAGAGTTCGTTGGATTCGCGCACCATTTCGCGCAGTACCTTGCGGTTCTCTTTGAAAACGGCGATCAGCGTGCGGTCGTAGATGCGGGTCGTGCGCTCCATCGTGGCGCACACTTCCTGCGTGATGTTATAGATGATGTCGGAACCGGTTTCGGCAGCTTTCACGGCGGCGGTTTCGGCAGCTTTGTTCTTCTTGAAGAAGTTGCTCTTGACGAGCATGTAGCCGCACAGCAGCGTGGTGACGACGAAAGCGGCGATGCCGCCGTAGATCAGTATGAGCCCCATCGCCAGGGCGATCAGGAAGCCGCCGACGGCCGTGATGAACCACCCGGCCACGACGGTCATGACGCCCGAGATGCGATACACGGCGCTTTCGCGTCCCCAGGCCTTGTCTGCGAGCGACGATCCCATCGCTACCATGAAGCAGACGTAGGTGGTCGAAAGCGGCAGTTTGAGCGACGTGGCCACCGAAATAAGCATGGCGGAGGTCGTGAGGTTCACCGTAGCGCGGATCATGTCGTAGGGGGCGCCGCTGTGCTCGATGTCTTCGTACTGGAAGCGGCTGCTGATCTTGTCCCGGATTCTTTTGGGGATCGTGCGGTCGATCGCGTTGCTTGCATTCAGGGCGGCCCGTACGATGGTGCGCGAGAAGAGCGACGAGCCGTACTGCGTCTCGCTCTCGCCCTGCGTCGAAAGCGAAATTTCGGTTTCGGTGACGTGCATCGCCTTTTTCGAGGTCCAGAGCGTGACGATCATGATGACGCCTGCCGTCATCAGCACCAGGAAATTGGCCGGAACGCTGGCGTTCAGCCCTTCCATCAGAATCGTGCTGTCGCCGGCATGACGGGCGATGCTGTATGCGTCGAATCCGGCTACCGGGACGCCGATGAAGTTCACCAGGTCGTTGCCTGCGAATGCCAGAGCCAGAGCGAAGGTGCCCGAGAGGATCGTAAGTCGCAGAATGTTGATTTTCAGCCGTTGCAGGAAGAAGAGCAGCAGGCTGCCGACGGCCCAGCACAAAAAGAGGGAGAGCAGGATATGCTGGTCGATCCATTCGATCGCGGCGCTTCCGGCGAGCGGGGTTTTGAGTCCTTTGAAGACGGCGAAGTAGAGGATCGCCGTGAAGGAGGCTCCGCACCAGAAGGCACCGAAGCGGCGGAACATCGCCGTATAGCGGAACGAGAAGATCAGACGGGAGATATACATGATTAGGGTGCCGAACGTGAAAGCGATCACTACGGAGAGCAGAATCGCCGAAACGATACCCATCGCGCGGCCCGTGTTGATGAAATGGTTCAGGTCGCCCATGCCGAGGGCCCCGTCGTTGGAGATCTTGTAGATCGAAACGGCGACGGCGGCACCCAACAGGCAGAAGATCAGCGATACGGTCGTCGAAGTCGGGAGTCCCATCGAGTTGTAGAGGTCCAGCAGGATGACGTTGGCGAACATCACGCCCATATAGAGCATCATCACTTCGTGGAAGGAGAAAAGCCCCGGGTTGAACATACCGTTGCGGGCCACTTCCATCATGCCGCTCGAGGTGACCGTACCCAACAGGATGCCGATCGAGGCGACCAGCAGAATGGTCTTCATGGGGGCGGCTTTCGAACCGATGGCCGAGTTGAGGAAATTGACGGCGTCGTTGGAAACGCCCACGAAAAGGCCCGAAACGGCCAGGATTCCCAGAATAACGACGATAACGGTGTAGATTTCGCTCATGTTCGGGATTTTTTACGCAAATTTTCAGACAAATTTACATTAAAAATCCGGATGGACCGGTTGCGGCGGTCATTGTTAACATTAAATTAACATGGAGTCTTTTTTACGTGCTTTCGGTTTCGGAGTTTATTATCCGGACGATCCGCACACCCGCACGCCGGGTGTGTGGATCGATATACCGGTACATGCCACGGTCGAAGGTCTGCATACCGGATGCGATGAAATTCTGGAAAAAGCCCTGGAGATGGTCCGTACGGGCGAATACGACTCGGCAGCCGAAAAGTGATTCGCATGCGATGAAGATGAAAAAGAGGGGCCGTCGGCGGCCGAACCGGAAATCGGAGCGGTAAGGTACCCCAAAAGTGCCGTTCGATCCGTCTTTTGCATTTCCGAAATGCGGTTTTAGTAGCCCTCTTTGGGTGTGTAGCGGCCCGAAGCTCCCTTCGTGGAGGGGAGCCAGGGAAAGGGTAGAATTTACAAATGCGGCCTGAGCCGCGAATAGGCGACCGTCGGATAATGGTATCTTGGGACATATGATTACCTTTCGAAACTATGATTCTTGGCAATTTCGGCGTACACAGCGACATGAAAAAGGGTTGTCTAATGCATATAGACAACCCTTTTTTGTAAAAATCCGCCGATTTACTCCTCGTCGGTGTCGGTATAGGCCTTCAGCAGCTTGTCCTGCACGTCGGTCGGAACCTGTTCGTAGGAGGCGAATTTCATCGTATAGGTCGCGGCACCCGAACTGAGCGAAGAGAGCGTCGTCGAGTAACGGTACAGTTCGGCCAGCGGTACACGGGCGTTCAGGCGATCGAAGCCCTTGTCGGACTCCATGCCCATAATCATCGCCCGGCGGTTTTGCAGGTCGCTCATGACGGCGCCCATGTAGTCGCTCGGCGTGAGGACTTCGACGTCGTAGATCGGCTCCATGATCTTCGGTCCCGCGTTGCGGAACGCCTCCTTGAAAGCGTTGCGGGCCGCCAGCTTGAACGAGATCTCGTTCGAATCGACCGGGTGCATCTTGCCGTCATAGACGATGACGCGGATGTCGCGGGCGTAGGAACCCGTCAGCGGACCTTCGTCCATCTTCTCCATGATGCCTTTCAGGATGGCCGGCATGAAGCGGGCGTCGATCGCGCCTCCGACGATCGCCGTATAGAACTGCAGCTTGCCGCCCCAGGGCAGGTCGTACTCTTCCTTGCCCTTGATGTTTACCGCCAGTTCTCCCTTCCCGGGGACCTTGTAGCTCTTGGGTTCGGGCATGCCTTCGGTGTAAGGCTCGATCAGCAGATGCACTTCGCCGAACTGACCCGCGCCTCCCGACTGTTTCTTGTGGCGGTAGTCCGCCTGGGCTACCTTGGTGATGGTTTCGCGGTAGGGGATCTTCGGGGCGATGTAATCGTATTGGAGCTTGTTCTCCGAGGCGATGCGCGAGCGCAGGATGTTCAGGTGATGTTCGCCCTGGCCCTGGATGATGGTCTGTTTGAGCTCCTTGGAGTAGTCCACCAGGATAGTCGGATCTTCGTATTTGGCGTCGTTCAGGAGCTTGCCCAGTTTTTCGTCGTCGGCCTGGTCCTTGGTCTTGATCGCCGCACGGTAGCGGGGCTCGGGGAAGACGATCGGGTCGATCGAAACGGGCGTTCCGGGCGCCGAGAGCGTGTCGTTGGTGCGCGTGCCCTTGAGCTTCACCGTGCAGCCGATGTCGCCGGCGGCCAGTTCGGTGACCTTGATGCGATTCTTGCCCGCGACGGCGAAGAGCTGCGAGAGCTTCTCCTTGTTGCCCGTGCGGGTATTCAGGAGTTCCATGCCTTCGGTGAGCTTGCCCCGGATGACGCGCAGGTAGGATATTTCGCCGATGTGCTGTTCGAGCTGGCTTTTGAAGATGAACGCTACGGCCGGAGCCGCTTCGTCGGCCTGGATCTCCTCTCCTTCGGTCGAGAGGAAGGCGGGGGCCTTCAGCGGGCCGGGCGCTACGTTGATGATGAACTCCATCAGGCGCTTGGTGCCGATGTCGCGCTTGGCGCTGCCGCAGAATACGGGCATGACCGCCCGACGGGATACGCCGATTTTCAGGCCCGAGCGGATGTCGTCCTGCGTCAGTGTGCCCTTCTCGAAATAGAGTTCCATCAGGGCGTCGTCGTATTCGGCGGCTGCTTCGACCAGCTCCTTGTTCAGAGCCTGGGCCTTCTCCGCTTCTTCGGCCGGGATGTCGAGCTCTTCGCGGGTGCCGTTCTCATCCTTGAAGCGGTACATTTTCATCAGCAGTACGTCGATGAAAGCATCGAATCCCGGGCCCGGATTGACCGGATACTGTACTACGACGGGCTTCACGCGCGAGGCCGCACGGATGGATTCGAGCGTAGCGTCGAACGACGCCTTGTCCGAATCGAGCTGATTGACGAAAGCGATGAGCGGCTTGTTCAGCACACGGGCGTAACGGGCCTGGATCTCGCTGCCCACTTCCCAGCCGTTCTGGGCGTTGAAGACCATGACGCCCACGTCCGCCACCTTGAAGGCCGAGAAGAGGCTTCCGCAGAAATCGTCCGATCCCGGACAGTCTATGATGTTGAGCTTGCGCTCCATGAATTCGGTGAAGAGGATGGTCGAATAGATCGAGCGCTTGTACTCGTGCTCGATATCCGTGTTGTCCGAGAGCGTGTTGTTCGCCTCGATGCTACCCCTGCGGTCGATGACCTTACCCTCAAAAGCCATCGCTTCGGCAAGGGTAGTTTTTCCCGTGCCAGGAGCGCCGATAAGAACGATGTTCTTGATTTCTTTCGCTGAATAGTTTTTCATATTCGTTATCTTTTTATAAGGTTTTTGCGATACCGATTCGTCCTGGCGGGAAATCCGCCGGCGATTTTCAAACTTCGCCTTATAAATATACGAAAAAAATCAATCGGCCAAATTTCCGGACATAAAAAATCGCCCGGAAAAGGGCGATTTTTTCAATTTTTCAAAAATGTCGAAACCCAATCCTACGGCGGGCGTTTGTTCGGGTGTTCCGGTCGGCGGCGGATCATACTTCGACGCCGGTCAGTTCGCGGACGGCCCGGCGTCCCTCGTCGCCCAGGGAGAGCGAATACGAATTGACGAAGAAGTCGATGTGGTGATCGATCACCCGGTCGTCGAGCTCCCGGGCGTGCTCCTTAATATAGGTGCGGGATTCCTCCCGGTGTGCGAAAGCATATTCGATGCTCGTGCGGAGCAACCGTTCTATTTCGCAGCGAAGCTCTTCCGGCAGTGTCCGTCGGGCGACGATGGCTCCCAGCGGGAGCGGCAATCCGGTGCGGGATTCCCACAACTCTCCCAAGTCGGCGATTAGCTCCAGGCCCAGTTTTCGATAGACGAAGCGGCCTTCGTGGACCAACACCCCGGCGTCGTACTCCCCGCGTGCCACGGCGGGTGCGATTTCCGAGAAGAGCACCGGCTTTTTTTGCGTGATCGGCGGATCGAATCGGGAGGTGTTCCCTGCCGTGCGACGAAGACCGGTCCGTTGCCGCGTCCCAAAGCCGAACCGCTGTCCAGCAGGGTGTAGCGGGACTGTATTTCCGGCAGCAGGGCGTAGCTGATTTTGCTTACGTCGGCTTCGCCTGCTTCGGCACGGCGGTTCAGTTCTTCGATGTCGTAGTAGGCGACTTCGAAGGTTAGCTCCCCGCAGTCGATGCGTCCGTTCACGAGTGCGTCGAACATGAAGGTATCGTTCGGGCACGGAGAAATATGTAGGCGGATCGTGCGTTTCACAACTTCGAATCGCTTAATTGCCGTTGCCTTGCTGCGTCCCGTTTTTCTTGCCTCCGAAGCGTCCCAGCAGCCAGCCGCCGCCGAAAACGGCCGCGAGGAGCAGAATCTTCCACAGCTGGTTCGAGAGCCAGAAATAGATGTTTTTCGAGAAGACGACGATCAGCACGAAGGCCACGACGATCAGAACGATGTAAATAATCCACTTTTTATTCATAATCCGGAAGTATTCGAATGATTGTTTTTGCTAATTTTTCTGCACTTTCCTCGATGCGCCAGGCCGAACGCGGGTCGTCGGTGTAGTTCGACACGGCCCGCACCTCGGCGCCGGGCACTCCGAATGCCCGGCAGACGGCCAGGAAAGCGGCTCCTTCCATATTTTCAATTTGCGTGCCGGACGCTGCGACTCCCGTGCGGTTGGTCGTATTGCTTTCGACGGTCCGAAGTCCTGTCGGAGTGAAGTCGGCCGCATAGCGGACGGCGTATTTCCCGGGCAGTTCGGCGATTCGCTCCCCTACGACCGCGACGACTTCGCATACGGCTACCGAACGGTCGGAAGCTCCGGCGATGCCTGCCAGAATCAACCGGTCGGGATGCTCCTCCGCGATGATCCGGGTCGTCGCTGCGGCTGCGGCCGCCATGCCGACCCCTACGATACGGATCGGTGCATCGGGGCATGCGGCCCGCAGCGGGGCCGCTTCCGTTTCTGTCGGGATGAGGATTAGCGTTCGCATTTTATAGGAGGATTAGCGGCCGACGACGGCTTCCAGCTCATCGACCGTGATGGGGATCCGCTTGTCCCCTCCGATCATGCGGCTGCCCGTTTCGGTGACGATGATGTCGTCCTCGATGCGGATGCCGCCGAAATCGCGATAGGCGTCCAGCGCTTCGTAATCGACGATTCCCTTGTATTTGCCCTCGGCCCTGCATTTGTCGATCAGCGCTGGGATGAAGTAGATGCCCGGTTCGTCGGTCATCACCGTGCCCGGCTCGATACGCCAGGTCGAACGCTGGATGCAGGTGCCCGACTTGGCGGCCTGCTCCGTGATTTCGGAGAAGTCGAAGCTGCGCTCTCCGATGGCTTCGCAGTCGTGCACGTCCAGGCCCATGCCGTGTCCCAGTCCGTGAGGCATGAAGAGGGTCATGGCGCCGGCAGCGACGGCATCTTCCGCCGTGCCGCGCATCAGGCCCAGCGAGATAAGGCCTTCGGCCAGGATGCGGTACGAGGCGTTGTGAATATCCATGTACGGCATGTGAGGGGCGATCATGGCGGCCACCCGGTCGTGCGCCGCCAGCACGATGTTGTAAATGTCTTTTTGTTTCTGGGTGAACTTGCCGCTTACGGGGTAAGTACGGGTGTGGTCGGAACAGTAGTAGCTCAATCCCTCGGCTCCGGCGTCGCACAGCAGCAGGCGGCCGTTTTGCAGTACGCCGTCGCTGTGCAGGTTATGCAGCGTTTCGCCGTGCTGCGACACGATCGGCGGGAACGACACGCCCCGTCCGAATGCTTTGGAAATGCCTTCGATCGTGCCGGCGATTTCGCGCTCGACGATGCCGGGACGGCACATCTTCATTGCCGTAGTGTGCATGGCGTAGCCGATGTGGAACGATTTTTCGAGCTCCTCGATCTCCTCGGGACCTTTCTTTTCCCGCATCTCGGCTACGGCCATCATCAACTCGACCGACTTGTGATCGTGCAGTGCGGCCGGTTTGAGTCCCAGCAGGTCGGCGAGCAGCAGCTTGGTTTCGCCTCGGTAAGGGGGCAGGTAGTGGATGCGGCGTCCCTGGACGATGGCTTTGGTCAGGTGCGTTTTCAGGTCGGCCAGCGGGAAGGTGTTCGAAACGCCTGCTTCGGCCCCTTGTTCGCGCAGCGAAGGCTGCGGCCCCGTCCAGATGATGTCTTCGACCGTGAAGTCGTCGCCGTACAGCGCAACCTCTCCGGAGTCGGCATCGATCAGGCCGACCAGTGCCGGGGTGTTGAGTCCGAAATAATAGAGGAACGAGGAGTCCTGGCGGAAATAATAGGCGTTGTTGAGGTAGTTGTTGGGTGTGAGCATATTGCCCGGAATGAGGATCAGGCCGCTGCCCATCTTGCCGCACAAGGCGCTGCGGCGTCGGATGTAGATTTCTTTTGCAAACATAGTCGTATATTTTTATAATTTTCCGGCGAAACGGTTCGTTCTTCGAGAGGACGGGCCCGGCTTCTGTCCATCCGCGATGCCGGAGCGCACGCCGTCCGAACCTAATTTTGGTAAAGGTAGTGAAAAAAATCGGTAATTCGTGTCATAAAACGACTCCTTGTGACGTTTTATTAAAAACAGTGTGTCGAAACGGCTTCGGGAGTCTATGCCGGTTTTCGCAAATCGCTTCCGATTCCGCCGGACCGAATGGGCGACGGGACGCAGGGAACGGGTTCTGCGGCCGGATCGTCAGTAAAAATGGAGCGGATTTTAGATGACCTATTAAAAAAAATACTATATTTGTCCCATTGGTCTGTTGTCACGAAGAAAATACCCGTTCGTGGCATTTTAACGTAAATTTCAAATTTATCAAATCAAATTATTAAATTATGAAAAAAATCTTTTGTCTGACGATTTTGGCTGTCCTGTGCACCTTCGGCGTCGCATCGGCACAGCAGTTTCCCAGTGTGCAGATCGAAACCCAGGATGGCAAGACGATCGACACCAAAACCCTGATCGACGGCAAGACCCCGGTCATCATCTCTTTCTGGTCCACCACCTGCAAGCCCTGCATCAAGGAGTTAGACGCCATCAGCGAGCAGATGATCGACTGGCTGGATGAGGCAGACTTCCGGGTTGTGGCTGTTTCTGTCGATGATTCCCGGTCTATTTCCCGAGCCAAGGCTCTGGCGGCCAGCCGCGGTTGGACTACCGATTTGATGGTGGCCTACGACAAGAACCAGGACTTCAAGCGTGCATTGAACGTGAATGTGACTCCCCATGTGTTCATCTTCGACAAGGACGGCAAGATGGTGTATTCGCACACGAGCTATCTGCCCGGCAGCGAGATGGAGCTGATTCAGAAGATCAAGACCCTGCAGTAGTCCTGTAATTCCAAATTGAGCGACGAATGAAGCGACTTTTACGAATCGCGGCCCTGTTCTCCGTAACCTTGTTGTGGTGGGGCGAAAAGGGTTATGCTGCAACTCCGGCGACGGACGCAGCAGAGAAAGAAACGGTTTCCGCGACTGTTGAAGCGGAGGCGGATAAGAAGGACCCGAAATCGGATAAAAAATCCGACGAGCCCAAACGCAAGCGGAATTTGGGCCATTTGAGCGGTAGTTTCGAAACCAATACGATCTACTATGTGGAGGACAGCAAGACCGGTGCGGTCGTTCCTCACAACAGTTACGGTTCGAACAACTTCCTGAAGCTCGACTACCAGTTGGGGCGTTTTTCGGCCGGTGTGCAGCTCGAGTATTATCCCCATCCGCTGGTCGGAACTCCGATGCAGGGTTATGAATATGTGATGGAAGGTTTCTCGATCAATAACCTGACTGAGAAGTATATCTCGTGGACGGACCGCAACTACTCGGTGACCGTCGGCGACTTTTACGAACAGTTCGGCAGCGGGTTGATCCTCCGTGCTTGGGAAGACCGGGCTTTGGGCTTCAACAATTCGCTGGGCGGTGCGCGGGTCACGTTCAATATCAAGGACATCGTGGAGGGTAAGGTGCTGTATGCCTTCCCGCGTTTCAACCTGGGATACCTTTCGACCCAGATTGCCGGCGGCGACCTTTCATTCTCGCTCTCGAATGCCATCGGCTTGCTGGATCACCGGCTTTCGCTCGAGGGCAGCATCGTCAACCGGCATTTCAAGAACCTGCCTTCGTGGTACACCGAGTATCGGGACGATTATGATTTCGACCTTTCGAAGAACGTAATCAGTTATTCGGGGCGTGTCAATTACGAGTACAGGGGACTGTCGGCCAAATTCGAGTATGTAGGCAAAAGCAAGGATGTCTATCTGGACAATATGACCGGTGAAGAGGTGTTCAAGCGCGGTGACGCACAGTTGTTCGAAATCGGTTACACCGGCAGCAATTATGCTGTGATGGCGCAGTTCCGCCGCCTGAACTACATGCAGAGCCAGCTTTACCGGCCCGACGGCGGAAGCGGCAGTTTGGGCCTCCTGCCGGGCAATACGATCAATTACATTCCGGCCCTGAGTCCGCAACATACCTATATGCTGGCCGGATTGGATCCTAACAGTCCCCAGCAAAACGGAGAGATCGGCGGTCAGATCGACGCGTTTTACACGTTCAGGCGCGGTACGGCCATCGGTGGCAAGCGCGGATTGAAGATCCATGCGAATTATGCCCGCTATTATTCCATCAACGGGACGATGAGTAAACCCGGAACCAATTTCTACTACCGGGATTTCTCGTTCGACATCGATAAGAGTTGGAACAGCAAACTGCGCACGGTTCTTTTCGTGTCGTTGCAGAAGAATGCGATGCACGGTGGGGAAGACGTCATCCGCCAGAATGTTTTCGTTGCGGACGTGACCTATAAGTTTACGCCGAAATTCTCGTTGCGGGCCGAGCTTCAATATCTCTATGCGCCTCATGCGGAGGGTTCCAAAGAGGTGGATGGTGACTGGGTGGCCGGATTGCTGGAAGCCAGCTTCGCCCCCAAGTGGAGTATCTTCGTACAGGATATGTACAACCACGGCGGTTCGGAGATCAACTACTACTCGGCGGGCGCCAGCTTCACCCACTCGTTCATTCGCATCGCATTGAGTTACGGACGTAACCGCGCAGGGTATATCTGCTCGGGCGGTGTTTGCCGCGAGATGCCGGCTTATACGGGCGGTAATCTGGCGATGACGCTGACTTTCTGATCGTGAAGATTCTGATCGTCGAAAATTCCCGTATGTTTGAAAATCTAAGAAAGAGAAAAATCAACCAAAATTACTGAAATTATGAAAGGACGAACTAAATTTTCAACTATTTCATCGCCTGCATTGCGACGCTCTCTCTGGCGACTTTCGCAGCGTGCAGCGACGATGATCCGGAGACTCCGTCCGGCAAATTGGTGCTGACGGCGAGCGCTTCTTCTTTTGTCGCCGGTGAAGGCAACGTGACTTTCATGGTGACGTATGACGGGGAGGATGTGACCTCGCAAGCAGCGATTACCAATGTGACGACCGGTGAACCGGTGGAAAACGCTGCGTGGACCACGACAGAGATCGGCGAGTACAAGTTCCAGGCTGTTTACGACAGCTATACTTCGGATCCCGTTACGGTAAGCGCCATAGACAAAAACAAAGACAAAGACAAAGAGTTCTATCGCTACGTACTGCTGCTCAAGTTTACGTATATGACGTGCGGGAATTGTGTTACGGCACAAGGATATTTCGATGCGCTGGATGAAGCGGACCGTGACCATTTTCTGGTCGTTGCCGCCCACCAGCCTGAAGGAATGCCAATGGATCCTTATTGGTGTTCGGAGGGGATTAGTTTGAAGAGTAAGATGAAAGTAGGTGTGTATTCTACTTGGTCTTATAATTTCGAGGATTTGGTTGTCGGTATCGGAGCGGGTGCCATTTCCAAAACTTCGATCCGGCAGCAGATCAGTCATGCGGAGAAAACCTATCCGGCCGTTTGCGGTGTGAAAGCGACCTCCACGCTCGAAGGTTCGACGGCTAAGATCGAGGCGACCGTTCAGTTCCAGCAGGCCGGTAATTACAAGATCGCTTGCGTGCTGGTTGAGAATAATATTGAAAACAAGGAGACGTACAATACTTTCAACCATGTTTTGCGTGCGGCCCAGACCGATATGGAGGGCGATGCCGTTACGCCGGCCGTAACTGCTCCGGAGGAGCGTACGTTCAATTTCGAGGCGACGATCGGGGAGGACTGGAATGCCGAGAACTGCGCCTTCGTGGTTTATGTATTCAAAGAGGAGGCCAATGGCAAGTATATTGTCAATAACGGTGCTGAATGTACTGTTGATGGTTCTGTGGATTACAGATATGAGTTGTAGGATATAATTTGTATAAAAAAATCCTTTGCTAGCAACAGTAAAGGATTTTTTTTATATCTTGCAATGTGTTAAAACTTTAATTATTGTTAGAAGTTTTTTTTGAAAATGTTGAATTGTAAGAGAATATTATCTTTCAATAGATAATGAGTAACTTATACATTTTTACTTTTGATTTTTTCATCCAATTTTAACCTTTAATCAATAATAACTATGAAATGGCATTTTAATTTCTTTAGATTTGCTGTCATGTGTGCGGCTTTCGTTGCCCTCGCCGGTTTTACGGCTTGTAGCGACGACGATTCCGAATCCGGCCCAAAACTTGTTTTAAGGGCGAGCGCATCCTCGTTCGTGACGGGTGAAGGCAGCGTGACATTTACCGCGACTTTTGCCGACAAGGACGTAACCGCCGAGGCCGTGATTACGAATGTAACCTCTGGCTCTGAAGTTCGGAACGCCACCTGGACTACGGACGCGAAAGGAACCTATGAGTTCCAGGCGACGTACGATGGCAAGGTCTCGAATGTCGTTTCGGTAAGGGCACGACTTGCTACGGAGTCCGACGATTTTTATCGGAATGTGCTGCTGACGAAATTTACGGCGGTATGGTGCGGGCCTTGTGCGTCGGCACAGTCGTATTTCGAGCAACTGGAGCCTGCTGAATCCGAACGCTTCCTGGTCGTCGCCGCACACCAGGGGGACCGACTGACTGTTTCGGCCGGTGAAAGACTCGCTTTGAAGTTGAAATACAGGGGAGTTCCTACCTGGAATTACGATTTTGCGGCAGCCGTTTCGGGGGTAGGCCCGGGAGGTATTACGGTGCAATCGATCCGAAACCAGATCAAGAGTACTCTGGAGAAGTATCCGGCCGTTTGCGGTGTGAAGGCCGAGTCGGAACTTGACGGGCAGACAGCAAAGATTCGGGCGACGGTAAGGTTCCAACAGGCCGGTAATTATAAGATCGCCTGTGTGCTTACCGAAAATGATATTCAGAAAACTAACAATGAAACGCTACCCGTTTTCAACCATGTTCTGCGGGCGGCACTTACGAATATGGAAGGTGATCCGATCGCTCCTGCCGTTGCGGAAGCCGGTGAGCGCAGTTTCGATTTCGAGGTCTCCCTGAATAACGGCTGGGATTCTCAGAATTGCGAATTTGTTATCTACGTGTTCAAGGAAGAGGAGGACGCTGCCTTTGTCGTCAATAACGGGGCCGTATGTCCCGTCGGCGGGAAAGTCGATTATAAATATGAGTCCGTCAAATAGTTTCGGTTGTATATGGGAAGAAAACAGAAAAGCCGGGGTGTTCTCGGCTTTTCTGTTGCGGATGCTCTGTCGCATTCCGAATATATGTAAAAAATCCTCGACCGTGTGGCCGAGGATATAATCGCTGCTTTAGTGTAAGCGGTGTTATTTGAGGTCCTTGGCTTTGAGGCGGACGATTTTTCCATCCCGGACAACGACCAATTCGCCATCTTCTTTTTTGACTTTTTCAATCAAACGCTTACGGGCAAGCAAAATTCCGGCGTTGATTTTCTCCTGCATCTGCTTGATCTCAATTTCGCTCATAATCTGCAATCGTTTTATAGGATAACGTATCTTCGATATGGGTTGTTATGTCTTTTCCTCCCAATGCGATGATTCTGATCTGTTCGTCTGCCGAACTGTTGTCGTAGATCGCCCAATAGTTGCAAAGGGGAATATAGAGAGCGGTCAAATTCTTTATCCCATTGGCATAGCGGCGACGAATCACATCCGAAGGAATATTGTGGCCTCCCTCTCGCACACGGGTCGCGACGCGTTCGATAGCCTGTTCGGGGGTCGGCAACCAAAAATAGAGCAGCGTCACGAAGTAACCTTTTGCTTGTGCCCGTTCTATGAACTTTACATAAGAACGCGTGGACAATGTCGTTTCAAAAGCAAAATCCGACCCTTCGGACAGCAGGTCGTCCATCCGTTGAAGCATCAATCGTCCTGCTTCGATCGCCACGCTTTCCGGGTTGAACGGCGACAGGCCTTTCGCTATTTCATCCGCATTGACGAACTCCTTGCAGCCGAGCATTTCGGGTAGTACGGTATAGGACGCAGTCGTTTTTCCTGCACCGTTGCAGCCCGCTATGATATATAGTTTTGGCATATCGTATGGACAAAGATAGCTAATTTTACGATTACAGGCTGTTTTACTGTGATAAAATAAGACGAATCAGCCCCAAAGGTCAATTTAGGCCTTCTGTCAAAGTTTGTTCGTTGGTCGTTCTATGAATTGTTTCGGATATTGCTCGTTGGAGCCATCCGGTGGGAAACGAAACTCTTTCTGCTTGTCCTCTAACGATGTATCGCCGAATATAACTGTATCGCTTTTAATATGGGCTTCGAAAAGATTGAGGTATGGTTCATCTGTGAATCCAGGCCATTTTTGTAGGTCCTGTCAGCTTTTTTGAATGGCTTTGATTTTCATTTACTTGCGTGTTGTGCAAGCAATCGAGGGTAGCAGATTCGGGGTACAACAATACAGCACAAACAGCTTTTCAACCCCTTTTTTCGCTGTGCAGAAACAAAAAAGCCAGCAGTTACATTTCTGTAAGTCGCTGGCTTTCTGAGCCGAAACCGAGATTTGAACTCGGGACCCCTTCATTACGAGTGAAGTGCTCTACCGCTGAGCTATTTCGGCCTTTCGCTGAAAGTCAGTCGGTTATAAAGTTTGAAAATGTGGATTTGGGCGCAATGTGTAACATTATGTGTAACATGACGGCCTGCGTTGTTTGCAGTTAAACAATATTGAATTAGTTGATTATTTGATAAATAGAAAAAGTGACAAACTATGTCGAAAGGGTAATTATATAGCCCCTCGTTTTTAGTCTGTCACTTGTCGTTGTCAAAGGAAAACCACATTTTTTCGGCCTGCCCTTAACCTTTTAAGATATATAGTATATATAACTCCATTTT
>OMDL01000485.1_pt1 | contig 25802 bp, 26 predicted proteins | sample 1674081 | NCBI WGS metagenome assembly OMDL01 (sample SAMEA103958139, study PRJEB25191) | human gut metagenome | biome: human-associated habitat [ENVO:00009003]; feature: intestine environment [ENVO:2100002]; material: feces | place: Germany | collected 2013/2015
GCTGGGCGTAGATCATCAGCTGGTCTGCAAAGGGGTACTTGTACAGCCGGGATGCGGTGGTCAGGTAATCCGTCCAGCTTTCCCAATACCGAGTCAAGCCGTTGGCTGTGCGCTGGGCAAGGACGAGATATTCTTCGGTTTTGCTTGACATTGTTGCCTCCTTCCGTTTTTGAGCATAAAAACAGCGGGCAACCGTTTTATAGTTGCCCGCAGGGGAATGTATTGTGATACGAAATATTGTATCTCTGTAAAATTTATGATACACTAATCCTGTTTGTGGATAGGAAAAAAGGATAGGAGTGTGTTACTATGGATTCACAACAACCCAAGCGTAGTGCCTTTTCCGGTAAGATCGGCTTTGTTCTTTCTGCTGCCGGCGCATCCGTGGGCCTTGGCAACATCTGGCGTTTCCCGTATCTGGCCGCAAAATATGGCGGCGGTATTTTTCTGCTGGTGTACATTGTGCTGGCCGTTACTTTTGGTTACACCATGATCGTGGCAGAAACCGCGCTGGGCCGCATGACCAAAAAGAGCCCGGTCGGCGCTTTCGGAGCATTTGGCAAGAGCGGCAAGCTGAAGTTTGGTGGATGGATCAATGCCATCATTCCCATTCTGATTGTACCGTACTATTCGGTCATCGGTGGCTGGGTCATCCGTTATCTTTCCACCTATGTCAGTGGACACGGCAGTGAGTTAGCACAGGATGGCTATTTTTCCGCTTTTATTTCCAGCGGCCAGTCTGCCGAGGTGTGTTTTCTCATCTTTACGGTTTTCACGCTGGCCATCATTTTTGCCGGTGTTCGCAATGGTGTGGAACGTGTGTCCAAACTGATGATGCCTGTTCTGGTGGTGTTATCTGTGGTCATAGCTATTTACTCGGTCACCCGTCCGGGCGCATTGGCCGGTGTCAAGTATTTCCTGATTCCCAACGTTGCAAACTTTTCATGGATGACTGTTGTCACCGCCATGGGGCAGATGTTCTACTCTCTGTCCATTGCCATGGGCATTCTGGTGACCTTCGGCTCCTATATGAAAAAGGATGTTTCCATTGAGGAATCCACGGAAAATGTCGAAATTTTTGATACTGCCATTGCAATCATGGCAGGTCTGATGATTATTCCTGCTGTGTTTTCCTTCTCTGGCGGTGACCCGAACACCCTGCAGGCAGGCCCTTCTTTGATGTTCATCACCATCCCCAAAGTATTTGAGAGTATGGGGTTCGGCCACGTTGTAGGCGTACTGTTCTTCCTGTTGGTTCTCTTTGCCGCTGTTACAAGCTCCATTGCCTTGACAGAGAGTGCCGTTTCCACCTTTGAGGATGAACTCGGCTGGAACCGACAGATGGCTACCGCCTGCATTGGTATTATCATGGTTGTCTTAGGCAGTCTGTCCGCGCTTGGCTACGGCCCGCTGGCCGGTGTGACGGTGTTCGGGATGCAGTTTCTGGACTTCTTCGATTTTCTGACAAACTCTGTTATGATGCCCATCGCCGCCATTTCCACCTGCGTGCTGGTATCCCGTGTCATCGGCGTAGAAAAAATCGAAGAAGAAATCACAATGGACGGTAAGCCGTTCCGCCGCAAAAAGATTTTCAACTTTATGATTCGCTATCTTTGCCCTGTCTTCGCAGCAATCATTCTGATCAGTTCAGTGGCCAATGCTCTTGGCTGGATTTCCATGTGACAACAAATTTTTGAAAAAGGCAGCTGTTTCTCTTTATTTAAGCGGAAACGGCTGTTTTTCTTTAATGAAAAATTCCATGTACGCCGCCCGCAGGCGGCAAAAATCAGTCCATAGGAAACTCAACCTCCGCAAACTGCGCATCGGTTATCAGCTTCAGTTTTTCGATAACACCTTCAGACAGTTCGCGCAGGGCGGTTTCATCGGGCATCAGATAGTACTGCATGAGCCCGTAGTTCCTGCATCAGCCCCAGCCGGGAGCCAGTGTTGTAGAGCATCATCAGCATGAGTTCCTCATGGTTAAAGTTCATGAACGTCCCTCGCTTTCCGGCAGACGGTGGGATTGCACTCCGGGGCATCGCACTTTTCCTTGAGCGTTTGCAAAACCGAGGTGCGTTCCGGCTTTTTATCCAGAAACCCCGGCAGTTCCTTGAAACCGATGCTGTCCACATAATGCGCCGAAATCTTCCCGTTCTGGTTCAGCATGATCACATCACTGACCGACAGGCTGTGCCCATGGTAATCCGTCGGGCGGGCGAAGTTGAATTTCTGGTACAGTTGTTCCAGCAGTTCCGCTTGCGGAACGCTGCGCTTTCCTTCCGGGAGATTGCCCCGGTAGTGCGGCAACTCCGAACATATAGATCTTCACATTGACAAATTGCAGCATGAAGCCTTTCAGAAACGATACCGATTGCTCTGCGTTTTCTGTTGACGGCTTGCTGAAAACAATATGTATCGCAAGCCACAGGATATAAGCTGCTCCGATGTACTTCATCACTCCCATTACATTTGGAAGCAAAGAATTAACCCCATATACGAAAATTGCGTATAAGATTTGTACTACATTTTGGCCTCCTTCTTTCGTTTTCAGGGTATAAAAATAGCGGGCAACCTTTTTGTGGTCGCCCGTTTGGTGGAAATATGTAGGTATTAATCCGCTGGAGTTACGGCCTGTTCAAGTTACGCTCAATAACTTTGGTTACTTCTTCCATGTTAAGAGGCTTGGAAACATGACCGTTCATGCCTGCGTCCAGAGATGCCTGAACGTCCTCCGAAAAAGCATTTGCCGACAATGCGATGATGGGAATCTCTTCTGCATCCGGGCGGTCAGCATACATTGCACGGATCGCCTTTGCCGCCTGATGTCCATCCATTTTAGGCATCATAATGTCCATCAGGATAATATCATAAGTGCCCGCCGGATGCTCTGCGAACAGATCAACAACTTCCTGCCCATCTGCTGCACGCGTTACTGTCATTCCCAAATCTTCCAACAGTATCGTGGCAAGTTCGGCGTTCAGATCATTATCTTCTGCCAGAAGCACCTTGATCCCCTTCAGGTCATTGTGCTGTACAAGCGGCTTTATTTTTTCGACTTTCTCAGCATTTGTCAGTTCCATGGGAATCTCTACGGTAAAGGTCGTACCGACGCCCTTCCGGCTGTCTACTGTGATCGTGCCGCCCATCAGTTCAACATACTTCTTTGAGATGGGCATTCCCAGACCCGTGCCCTTATACTGTGTCCGTACGCCATTTTCTTCCTGCGCAAATTCGTCAAAGAGGTTTTTCTGGAAATCTTCGCTCATACCGATGCCGGTATCTTTGATCCGATAGCAAATTACGATGTGCTGTGCATCGACTCCCGGACGGCTGCCTGCATCAAAACGGATGGTGCCGCCATCCTTGGTAAATTTCACGGCATTATTCAGGATATTGACCAGAATTTCCCGGATACGGACGGGTTCCGTCATGACATAGGGATTTTGCAGCGGTTCACGATGCACTTCAAAGTTCAGTTCCCGGTTCAAAAGCATCCCCTTCACGATCTCAATCACACTGTCTGTAACTGCGGTGATATTCGCCGGAACAGGGGAAAACTCCACCTTTCCGCTCTCGATACGGCTCAGATCCAGCACATCATTCAGCAGGGACAGCAGATGATCCGAGCTTTCCTCGATCTTCTTCAGACAGTTGTGCATTTCCGGCACAGAATCCTGATGCAATGCAATATTTGTAAAGCCGATGATGGCGTTCATGGGGGTGCGGATGTCGTGGGACATATTGGAAAGGAATGTGCTTTTGGCTTTGCTGGCTGCTTGCGCCTGCTCTGCAAGGACAGTCATTTCTTTCGCTTTCTGCTGGGCTGCAAGCTGTAATTTTCTGCGTGTTTGCAAGCGGTTCAAAATAACGATCAGCGTGACCGCCATCCACGAGATAAATACGATGATGGCGACAACCGTGACCGGATGCAGACGGATCATATCTGCAAGTGTCAGATTCGTTGCTTTGTAAGTGGTGTACTGTGTTGCAAGGTCTTCAACAAGATTATCCGGCATTGCGTACATTGCTTTTGTCAGGATACCTGCCAGCGCATGGTTTTCCGTAGAGGAAACCACCATGCGGTAACTGAATGTGGGTTGTTCCAGCGGCATGTAGGTCATTGTACCTGTTGTGTCGCTGTTGACGAATGCCTGTGCCATGTAATAGTAGACAAAGGCTGCATCCGCTTTGCCATCGCGGACAGCTTCCATCATCTCCTGACGGGTACTGCACATCAGTTTTTCCGCACCGGGTGCCAGCACATCTGCGATCGATGTGGACGCGGTCTGATTGACTGTGGCGACAACATGGATCTTCCCATCAAAGTCTCTCCGCGTCACTCTAGCCATTCGCATCGTGATATAGGGAGCGGTCACTCCCCATTCTTTGGTCTCTGCGTAATTATCCGTATCCAATCGTGCATCAATACTGATGTTTACCGCATCCTTATTGCTTTGATATGCGATATACTCATCTCTGGTCGCAGGAACAAGAAACTCATACGAGAGTCCTGCATAGTCTGCTATCTTCCGAAAATAGTCCGGGAGAATGCCCTTTACTTCGCCATTTTCTGTATAGGAATAGGGATACCGGGTCGGGTCGCACAGAACATGAAGGGGATTTTCTTTGGAATATTGGGCAATGATACGCTTTTCTTCTTCCGTGTACTCCAGATTTTTGGTATCGGTAGTTTCGTAGTTTTTGTTATAGAGGGTCGTTTTCCAGCTGCCTTCGGCAGCGTTCATCTGATCGATCGCATAATTTATCTTATTCAGAAGTTCAGTGTTTCCTTTTTTGACGATCACATAAAAATCACTGCTGCCGAATTTTTCAAGGATGCGCTCATTGTTCATTTTGCGCAGGGAACTGGTGACAATGGCATCAACCGTTCCATTCTGAAGTGCCTCTGCTATCTCCTCAGCCGAATCGAAATAGACCGATTTGTAAGTGAAGCCTTTGGTTCGTGCATACTCCGCAAATTCATCGTTCCGGGAGTTTCCGCGCAGGAGTGCAACACGCATCCCATCGTAGGTACTATATTTTCCCTCAACGATGGTGCTATTATCGCTGCGGACAGTCAGGATACCATTGTTGGTTCCAATCGGACGGGAAAAATCAAATAATTCTTCGCGCTCAGGCGTTCTGCGGGCAGAAGTTACCATGTCGATCTCGCCGTCGATTAGCATCTGCTGCATTTCATCCCAGCTTTTGTCATAGCCGACGTATTCATAGTCTACATCCCAGTAGCGCGCCATCAAGCGGAGAAAATCGTAGCCATAACCGCTGCGGTTTCCGTCCTCGTCCATCATGTGATAGCCGTCCATCGCAAAAAAGCCAACCCTCACACGCTCATGCTGGCTTACTGTTTCTGCTGCGCTTGTCGAAAGAGACAGCAATGCCGTCAGCAGAAGCATCGTCATTAGAATTGCCAGACCCCTGCAAGTTCTGGCTCGCTTTGTAACATTCATAACATGCCCCCTCCATTTTTATAACTCTGCCGCTGGAAAATAAATAAACGCTTTCAAGGCATGGCGAATCCATGACTGAAAGCGTCATCTGACTTCATAAAGCGATATTTACGGACAGCAGAAAACAGCAGGACATTATAGGTGCTCTGCTCTGCCGTCAGTGTATCGCTGGGTATTCACCTTTGTCAACTCCTGTTTCTGGAAAACCCGCAAATCTGCTGGCGACAGCAAAACAGCAATTTCTTACTGGCAACTGGCTGACCCGGTGGGCCCCTATAGCTTTGCGTCGCCGACTTGCGCCGGGTTTGCCTATGAACTTTTACAAAAAGTCTACCATAGAAATAAATCCTTGCCAAGACGTTTTTGAAAAAAAGTCGAAAAATGTTTTGAAACAGCAAACAGAGGGAAGTGATACACCATAATCGTCAAAGACCCCTGTGGGTCAGTGTCCACCAGCAGGACTTTCTTGCCCTCCATCGCCAGACCGATGCCCAGATTTTCACAGGTGGTGCTTTTCCCCACACCGCCTTTTTGATTGGTGACTGCGATAATCGTAGCTTTCTTTGCGATAACATCACCTCCCCGGAGAACCACACGCAAAGTCGTGGTTCGTCTTGCTCTGATAATATGGGAAAAATGATATACACTCTCCCCTGTCCGTCTAACCAGCCGTTTTTCACGGACAGGCTCATGCGGTCCAGCAGGATGCCGTACAGGGTCTTTGCATCGGTGGACAAGTCTTTGAAGCGTATGTCCCGGAATAAAATTTTGGGCACCCGGAAATACGAGAACATCTCGCCCGACTGCCCATAGAAATAGTCAAACATTCTGTTTTCCCCCCTTTTTGACCGTTTACATCCTTGACACCTCCGTTCCATTTGTGATGAAATATGTATGACTATCGTTATTTTTCTTTACAAAGATGGCTTGTCATGCTACAATAGCCGCATCTACGGCCACCAGACAACAGGAAAGGAGTATCTCATGGCCAAAACTGCCGACACCATTGCAATTTATTCCCGCAAGTCCCGCTACACCGGCAAGGGCGAGAGCATCGGAAATCAGATCGACCTCTGCCGCGAATATATCCGCACCCACTACGGCGATGCCGCAGCACAGCAAGCGGTCGTCTTTGAGGACGAGGGCTTTTCCGGCGGCAACCTGAACCGCCCGGACTTCAAAAAGATGATGACCGCCGCCAAAGAGCGGAAGATCCGTGCCATCGTGGTCTATCGTCTGGACCGCATCAGCCGCAACATCAGCGATTTTTCCAGCCTGATTGAAGAGCTTGGACGGCTTGGCATCGACTTTGTGTCCATCCGGGAAAGCTTTGATACCTCCAGCCCCATGGGACGTGCCATGATGTACATCGCATCGGTGTTCAGTCAACTGGAGCGGGAGACCATTGCAGAGCGCATCCGGGATAATATGCACGAACTGGCAAAGACCGGGCGCTGGTTGGGCGGCACCACCCCCACGGGATACGCCTCCGAAAGCGTCAAGAGCATCACGGTGGACGGCAAGGCCAAAAAGGCTTGCAAGTTGAAGCTGCTGCCGGATGAGGCAGAGATCATCTACAAAATTTTCGACCTCTATGAGCAGTACGATTCCCTGACCATGACCGAGACCGAGCTGCTGCGGCAGGGCGTCAAAACAAAAACCGGGCGTTCTTTCACCCGGTTCTCCATCAAGTCTATTTTGCAGAATCCTGTCTATCTCATTGCAGACAAGGATGCCTATCAGTATTTTGTGGACAACGAGGCAGAGCTGTTCTCGCCGGAGTCCGATTTTGACGGCGTGCGGGGCGTGCTTGCTTACAACCGCAGCGATCAGGAAAAGGGGCGTGCCACCGTCTACAATCCCATCAGCGAGTGGATTGTTTCGGTGGGCGAACACCCCGGCATCATTTCCTCCAACCGGTGGATCCGGGTGCAGGAATCGCTGGAGCGGAACAAATCCAAGTCCTACCACGCATCCCGCGGCAACGAGGCGCTGCTGACCGGTCTGCTGTGGTGCTCCTGCGGCAGCCGGATGTACCCCAAGGTCACCGGGCGCAAAACGGCAGACGGGCAGGTGGTTTTTCCCTATATGTGCAAGCTGAAGGAGCGCAGCCGCCGGGAGCTTTGCAGCGTGTCCAACGCCAACGGCAATCTGTTGGATGCCGCCATCTGTGAACAGGTCAAGCACCTTGCCGACCATTCCAGCGACTTTATGAAGCAGTTGGAAAAGGCACGCTCTGCCCATGCGGGCAATCGCTCCGAGTGTGAGACCAAGCTTTCTGCCCTGCGCAAGGAGCAAGCCGAGACGCAGCGGAAGATCACCGCCTTGATTGATTCGCTGACAGATTTCGGCGACAGTACCGCCGCTGTCCACCTGAAAAAACGCATCGAGGAACTGAACGGTCAGGATGCCGCCCTGAGCTCCCGCATCCGGGAGCTGGAAAGCCTTACGGACGAAGGGGTTTTGGCAGGGATGGAATTTGACCTGATGCGTCAACTGCTGACCGTATTCCACGACAACATCGACGATATGACCGTGACCCAGAAACGTGCTGCCATCCGCACGGTGGTACGCAAGGTGGTATGGGACGGCAAGGTGGCGCATGTGGTGCTCTTCGGTTCACCGGAGGATGAGATCGACTGGACCACCTTCCCGGTAGACCCGGAAGAGGACGAGAATGACCCCGAAAGCGGTGGAGATGGTTCCGATTCTCCGTCCGGCGTTCGTTCGGGTGAGGATAGCATTTTCAATGCAGCGGCTCGCATAGGTTGAGAACCGTGCCTTCCGGGTAGAGTCGAAGGTATCCACCGCCTTCATCAGGCCGATGGTTCCAATGGAGATCAGGTCTTCCTGGTCGCTGGGCTGGGCGTAGTATTTTTTCGCCACATGCACCACCAGCCGCAGATTGTGCCGGATGAGCGTTTCCCGCGCCGTGGGGTCGCCCGCCCGCAGGGCCGCAAAGGTCTCGACCTCTTCCCGTGCGCTCAGGGGCTTGGGGAAGCTCCCTGCTTCCAGATGCAGCGCCAACACCAGAAATTTCGTGGCAAAAAATTGCAGCAGAGTCAACAGCATACAACGCACCTCCCAAACTATGGTCCTCCTACACTGTATGAGCGGGGACAAACGGTTCAGAAGTTGTTTGCATGCTGCACTTTCCTGCATCCTGTTTCTCCTTTTCTATATATTGGCTCTTTGAGTTCCCTGTGTCAACTTTTATTGTACAACACCACTTTTCAACGGCCCGGTTCCATGTTACAATAAGAAAAAACGAAATCGGGTGATCTTTTGGAATTTTATGGCACCATCGGCCCCGCCTGTGCCCAGCCGGAGACCTTGCAGCGCATGGTGGAAGCTGGCATGACGGGCATCCGCATGAACCTTTCCCACGGGCCCCTTTCGGCCCACAAAGACTGGCTGGACATGATCCACGCCGTGGGCATCCCCCAGCTGCTCATCGACCTGCAGGGGCCGGAGCTGCGCATCGGCACACTGACCCAGCCCCTTGTGCTGGAACCGGGGCAGAGCCTCCGGCTGGGGCAAGGGGGTGTCCCCTGCCCGGCGGCGCTGGTGCAGGCGGCCCGGCCGGGCCAGAACCTCCTGCTGGACGACGGCAGGCTCCTTGTGCAGGTTGCCGGAGCCGACGGCGCGGCCCTGCAGTGTACCGTGGTGCGGGGCGGCACTCTGCAAAGCCGCAAAAGCCTTGCGGCACCGGGGCTGGCGGTAGCCTCCCCCACGTTGACGGAGGCAGACCTGCAAAACCTGCAGCTGGCGGGAGCCTGCGGCGTTACCGGGGTGATGCTGCCCTTCGTGCGGGGGGCCGAGGACATCCGCACCCTGCGCCGGGCGCTGGAACAGGCCGGGGCCGGGCAGATCCGCATTTTTGCCAAGATCGAGAACCTTGCGGGGGTGCAGGCCCTGCCGGAGTTCCTGCCTCTTGTGGATGAATTGGTCATTGCCCGCGGGGACCTCGGCAACGCCATGCCCCTGTGGGAACTGCCCCGGTGCCAGAAACAGCTTTCGGCGGTCTGCCGGTCTGCCGGGGTGCCCTTTATGGTGGTGACCCAGATGCTGGACAGTATGTGCAGCCGGGCGGTCCCCACCCGCGCCGAGGTCAGCGACATCTACAACGCCGTGTCAGACGGTGCTTCCAGCGTGATGCTCACCGGGGAGACTGCCGCGGGGCAATACCCGGTGGAGGCCATGGAGTATCTTGTGCGCACGGCCCGCACTGCCTTGGAATAACCAGGATGAAACGGTTGTTTTCTCTATGATCGGGGGATTTGGGACAACAAAAAAGCCGCCCGGTTCACAGGATATATTCCATCTGCCGTTCCTTTGTTTTCATACCCATTTTTTCGTAGAAGTGCTCTGCCGAGGTGTTTCCTGCCCAAACGTTCAGTGTCACCTCATAGCAACCCTGCTCTTTCGCCTGCTGCTTCACATATTCAAACAGGCTTTCCCCGATATGCCGTCCCCGTGCCTGCTGATCGACGCACAAATCATCAATGAACAGCGACTTAAAGGGCACCATATTCGTGGAAAAAGGCTGTTCCTGCATCTGACAAAAGGCGTAGCCCATGCACACATCGTCCTGGTCTACAGCAACGTAGATGGGTTTCTCCTCCTGCTTCAAAAGCCCGGCCAGCTCACAGGCGGTGTATTTGGTGGTGCCGGAGACAAAAACATCCGGACGGATCTCTGCATGGATCTGCAATACCTGCCCCAGCAGCGCAAGAAGTCTGGGAATATCTTTTTCCTCTGCTTTACGGATCTTCATTTTACTTTCCCTCATATCTTTCTCAAAACCGCTCGTTTTCTACGGTGGTTCCTGCAAAGATTATACCGCATTCGCCACCAGGGTGGCAATGAGACAGCCGCCTGCTTTTTACACAAACGGATTGTAGAACCGACCGAACCGGATGGTCACGGTGAGGCTGAGGAGCAGCAGGAGTACCCCGACACCCAGCACGATGAGATCACGGCGGACGAAGGGCCGCTGGGTGTACCAGGTGCGCTTGTTCTTTTTGCCAAAGCCGCGCATCTCCATCGCGTTGGAGATGGTGTCGATGCGGTTCAGGCTGGTCAGGATGAGCGGCAGCAGGATGTTGACGGAGTTTTTGAGCCGCTTGAAGAAGGGTTCCTTTCTGCCAAGCTCCACGCCGCGGGCCTGCTGGGCCTGGCTGATGCTGTGGTAGTCGCGCTGGATGTCCGGAATGTACCGCAGCGCAATGGCCACCGAGTAGCCCACCTTGTACGAAATGCCAATGCTGTTCAGGCTGGCCGCAAACTCGCTGGGGTCGGTGGCCGAGATGAACAGGATGGCCACGGGCAGGGCCACGAAATACTTGAGCGAGATGTTGCACATATAGAACAGCTGCTCGGCCGTCAGGTCATACCGCCAGAACAGGTGGCAGAGCACCGTGCGGGTGCCGTACAGCGTCGTGCCCTGGTCGGGGTCGAATAGGAAGATAAACAGGTTGTTCAGCAGCAGGAACACCAGCATGAACACCAGCATGAACCGCACCTCGCGGAACCTGATCCGGCTCAGCTTGAACGCGGCCAGGCTGACCGCCAACAGCGCCAGCAGCACCCAGGTGTTGTAGGTGATCATGCTGGCAAAGGTGAACAGCAGAAAGAACGCCAGCTTGGTGGTGCCGGTGAGCTTGTGAATGACACTCTCCCGCGGGAGATAATTCAAAACAGTTTTAGCGGCCATGTTCCCGCACCTCCCGGTCCTGCGCGATGAAGCGCTCCACAAATTCCTGCGCGGGCGCAATGCCGCAGCGGTTGGCCAGCGTGTAGAGGCTGGTCTCCTTCAGTGCGGCCTGCTGGATGAGGGCGGGGTCGCACAGAACACCCGCCGGGCTGCGGTCCGCGATGAGTTCACCGTCGCAGAAGACCAGCGCCCGCTGGGTGTATTCGAGCATCAGGTGCATGTCGTGGGTGATCATCACGACCGTGACGCCCTGGGCGTTCAGCCCCCGCAGGAACTCCATGATGTCGGTGTAGTGGCGGAAATCCTGGCCCGCCGTAGGCTCGTCCAGCAGGATGAGCTCCGGGTCCAGCGCCAGTACACTTGCGATGGTGACACGCTTTTTCTGGCCGAAGCTCAGCGCCGACACCGGCCAGTTCCGGAAGGGATACAGCCCGCAGATCTTGAGCGTCTGCTCCACCTTTTCCCGGATCTGCGCTTCGGTCAGGCCGGAGCGCTGCAGGCCCAGTGCCACTTCGTCGTAGATCATGGTCTTGGAGATCATCTGGTTGGGGTTCTGCATCACATAGCCGATGTGCTGGGCACGGCGGCGGATGTTCTCCTCGGCCAGCGATTTTCCGTTGAGGAAGATCGCGCCCGCATCCGGCGTCTCGAACCCGCAGATGAGCTTGGACAGCGTGGATTTGCCTGCGCCGTTCCGGCCCACGATGCTGACCATCTCCCCTTTGCCGATGGAGAAGCGGACATTCTTCAGGGTCGCCTGCCCCTTCTGGTAGCCAAAGCACAGGTCCCGCACTTCCAGCAGCGGTTCCGGGGCCGGGGCAGCTTCCGGCTGCGGATAAGCGGTGAACCAGTTCCGCAGAGCCGTGGTGTCGGCTTCGTTCAGGACGAGGCTGTCCACATGCGAAGGGTGCTTTTCCGGGGTGATGTCCACGCCCGCATACCGCAGAGCGGTCAGGTAGAGCGGCTCCCGGATGCCGTTTTCGGTCAGCAGGGCAGTGGAAAGCAGCGCGTCCGGGCGGAGGTCGGCCAGAATTCTGCCCTCGTTCACGAGGACGATGCGGTCCACGCTCCGCCAGAGGACGTCCTCCAGCCGATGCTCGATGATGAGCACGGTGGTGTCGGTCTTTTTCTGGATCTCGTCGATGAGCTCCATGGTCTGCTTGCCGGTGGCCGGGTCCAGGTTGGCCAGCGGCTCGTCGAAGAGCAGGATCTTGACCTGATCCACCATAACGCCCGCGAGGCTGACCCGCTGCTTCTGCCCACCGGAAAGCTCATGCGGTGCATAGCCGAGGTGGTTCTCGATGCCCACCAGCTCCGCAGCGCGGCGGGTGATGGTGTGCATCTCCTCCTGCGGCATACAGCTGTTTTCCAGCGCAAAGGCGATGTCTTCGCCCACGGTCAGGCCAATGAACTGGCCATCCGGGTCCTGCAATACCGTGCCCACATGGGCCGACAGCTCAAAGATGCTGCTGTGCGGCGCATCCACGCCGTCCACGGTCAGGGTGCCGGTGCACACGCCGGGGTTCGAGAAGGGGTTCAGGCCGTTGATGCAGCCCGCCAGCGTGCTTTTGCCGCTGCCGGACGGGCCTGCGATGAGCACACGCTCCCCCGGATAGATGTCCAGGTCGATGCCGGTCAGCGTGGGACGCTTCTGGGCGCGGTACTGAAACGAGAAATCTCGGAACGAGATGATGGGTTCGTTACGTTCTGCCATGGGCAAATTACCTCAGCTGTTCAAACAAAAAGCCTTTCCTCCGGCGGATGGCCGAGGGAAAGGCTACGGGTTCCATCCAGAGTCGCTCCGGCCGGGATCACTCCTGGTCGAGAGAGCCCTTCTTGGCGATGGTCCTGGTGTAGGCCAGCACCAGCAGGCCGCCCACCACCACAGCAGTGATGATGTTGGACACAGCGGCAAAGGCACCCTGCGCAAAGACCTTCTTGACCGGCTCGGCGTAGATCAGGATATCCAGCACCGGGGCCACCACGACCCAGGCCAGCAGATGGGCTGCGATGTTGGCGACCGTAAAGGCGGCCATCTTCTTTTTGCCAAACTCGCCCTCCTGCAGGTCCAGCTTCTTGGCGAACAGGCCCACCACAACGCCCACGAAGGCCGAAGCGATGACCCAGCTCCACCACGGGCTGCCGCCCCAGGACAGGTCGATCAGGGTGTGGCCGATGAAGCCGATCAGACCGCCGGCCACCGGGCCGTACATTGCGGCCAGCAGGGCCAGAACGGCGTACTGCAGGCTGATGTTGGTGTTGGGCACCGGGCTGGGAATGGCCACGAACCGGCCCAGAACAAAGAACAGGGCTGCGCCGATGCCGACAGCGACCACTGGTTTGATGCTGTTGTTGTTTTTCATATTCTTTCGCTCCTCTTTTTTGCACCGCAGTGTGCGGCATTTTTTTCAAGGCACTGTCAGTATACGACAAGCCGGGAACCCTTGTCAATGGACAAACGGCTCTCTTTGCAGAAAAACCGCCGGTTTTGCCGTTTCAGCGGGAGCTTTGGGGCTGCGGCACCAGTTTGCAGACCAGCCGGACCATCACCGGCGTCAGCGGGAGCCACACCAGTGTACACAGCAGGTTGAACAGGGTGTGGGCGTTGGCGATCTGCCGCGCCAACACTTCCAGCTCCGGCCCCTTGGGCGAGACGGCCTCCACCAGCCTTGTCATCCAGGGCAGAGTCAGCAGGCAGACCACGCTGCCCGACAGGTTGAAGCAGCAGTGCGCTGCCGCCGTCCGCCGGGCACCCGTAGGCTGACCCACCGCCGCCAGCACCGCCGTGATGGTCGTGCCGATGTTGTCCCCCAGCAAAATGGGCAGGGCACCGGCCAGCCCCAGCACACTGTGGATGCCGTCCGGCCCGGCCTGCTGTGCGGCCCGCTGCAGCACCGCGATGGTGGCCGAGCTGCTCTGCACCACCAGCGTCATCCCGGTGCCCAGCAGCAGCCCCAGCAGCGGCGTATGCCGCACCTGCGTCATCCAGCGGAGGAAGACCGGGTGTTCGGCCAGCGGAGCCATCGCGCCGGACAAAACCTCGATGCCGTCGAACAGCAGGCCGAACGAAAACACCGCCAGCCCCAGCTGCCGCGTCCGCTCCCGCCGGGCCAGCAGCCAAACCAGCACCCCCGCAAACAGGATGGGGAACACCCAGTCCGCCAGCCGGAACGCCACCAGCTGGGCCGTCATGGTGGTGCCCACATTGGCCCCGAACACTACGGCCACGGCCTGCGGTAGCTCCATCAGCCCGGCGCTGACGAACCCGATGACCATCACCGTGGTGGCCGAGCTGCTTTGCAGCACCGCTGTGACCAGAAGCCCTGCCAGCGCCCCGGTGAGCGGTGTGCGGGTGATGCGGCGCAGGAATCCCCGCATCCGCTCCCCTGCCGCCTGCTGCAACGCCCGGCTCATGTTCTCCATCCCAAACAAAAACAGCGCCAGCCCACCGGCCAGCCCGAATGCCGCCCGAACGCCTTCCCCCATGTGTCGTCCTCCTCTCGGTGTGGATAACACAAAAATACTCGCCTTCCGGTGGGAAAGCGAGTACATTTTGCAAGGGAGCCGGTCATTTGTCCGTCCGGACGCAGCGCAGGGCATACCGCGCCTGCCCGCCTGTGGTACAGGTGAACAGCTCTCTGCAGATCTTGCTCTTTTGGGGGGCGTTCTTAGTTCTTGCCGGTCAGCTTGAAGCCGTTCAGGGTCTGGATGGTGGTCACGATGACATTGACGTTGTTGACGATGGAGCTGCCAGCAGAGAAGATGCGGGCGACGTAGTTGAACAGGGTGCCAACGTTCAGGAAGATCTTCCAGGCCTCGGTATCGGTGATCGAGCCACCGTTCAGGTAGACCATCTCGTTCTCGTCGATCTCGGCAAAAGCAGCGGGCATCTTGATTTCGTTCATAACAGGGATTCCTCTCTTTCAAACATTCGATTCGGTTTGTGTTTCAGCAATGCAGGCCGACTCAGCCGTGCATCGCAACCAGTGTCACGACCAGGACCGTCGTTCCGACGATCAGGATCTCGCCCAGGTGGTCCTCCAGCCGGAAGGTGCTGGCGGGCTGTTCGGCCGCCTCCGGCTCCGGCTTCGCGGTGGACTCGCCCGACACAGGCGTCCAGTGGGCATACAGGGTCTGCCCATCTTCCTGGAACTCGTACTCAGCCGGCTTGATCTTATCGCCGCCCACAAGATCCGTATACCAGCCATCGAAGAGGTAGCCTTCCATGGTGGGGGTGGGCAGTCTGGAAGTCCGGTAGATCTCCGTGCCGTCCGAAGTTTTGATGCGGTAGACGAAGACGTACTCCGGGGTGCCGATGCCACCCTGCCGCTCCAGATAGATGGTGTAATAGTTGGGGTTGTCCGCAAATGCCAGCGGCGTCACGCAGCAGAACATTGCCAGCGTCACCACACTGAGCATCAGCCGCTTCAGGAATTGCTTCATCGTTGCTGCCTCACTTTCCAGTCTTGCCGATACCGGGCAGCGCCCTGCGCCGGAACCAGGGAGACCCCACGCCCTTCCGGGCAGACTTTCTCTATATAGGTTATACGATAACCTTAGCGTTTTGTCAATCGGGACTGCGCAATTTTCGCATTTTCATGTTTTCTGAAACCGCAGCCCCGCACCGTGCTGCGGCATCAGGGCGCTGTGAGCAGGGAAACCACGGCACCAGCGCAGGGTCTTCGGCAGAATGCCGCCTGCCAGGTGATGTGTTCCGGCTCCACCGGCTCAAAATAGCAGGAGGAACACGCCGCAGCCACACCTTCTGCCTCGTCTGCACTCCCGCGCACCGTGCAGAACACCGCCGTCGGGCCGTCGGCCCCGCCAATGACAGCGATGGCCGCATCCCCTTCCCCCTGCGGTTCCAGTCCATACTTCTTTTCCAACGCTGCCCATTCGGGCGGCAGATTCCGGGGTCGGCGGCGCGGGTGGTCCCCCTCAGCGCAGTCGGAGAGGAAGAAATTTTCGGCAGCCGGGGTCAGGCGGTAGGTCATCATACAGAAGCGGTTGGGCCACTCCCAGCCATCACAGTCCGGAAGTTCCAGCGTTTCCGACCGGACATCCAATGCAGTCAGCTGATAGGTCTGTGCGTTTCCCGGTTCGTGCAGCGTCACCGACCCGCCCACCGCAGGGGTCCGGAACCGTTCCGCCGGGTGTTGTTCCAGTTCCACTTCCAGCCGCACCTCCAGGGCACGGAAGCGCTTCGGGCAGCTCTTCCGGCTCCGGGTCGCCCAGGGGTAGCTTTCCCGCCAGAACTTCCAGACCGTCGTTTCATCCAACCCATAATGCCGCAGGAGCGCTGCGACTGTATCATCGCCGGCCATCTCTCCCGGAAGATAACCCGCCCCGCAGCCATCTCTGGAATGCAGCCGCATCCCATTCAGTTCCAGCTCCGCACAGAACCCCACATTCAACGGGTTTTCCTGTTCCATCTGCTGTTCCTCGGCTCTGGTCAGGGTGCGGCTGCATTCGCCGTCTTCGGTCAGGCCCCATTTTTCCATATAGGCCCGCAGTTCTTCCTGCGGCACCTCCATCGCAAAGTCCACGACCAATCCCTGTCGGCACCGGTAGACCGCCGGGATGCGCCACTTGTACCCATGCCATTCAAATTCGCGGTCCACGCGCAGTTCCTCGCCGGGGTCGTTTTCCTCCTGTGTTCCCCAGAAATTTTTCCCAAAGCAGACCTTCCAGCGGCGGTGTTCGTGTCTCATGGCAGTTGTCCCCTTCCGTTTTTCTCTATTTTAACACCATTTCATCGGCCCCGCAATTTCTTTGCGAATTTTTGCCGGTTCTCAGCCGCCTGCCCCTACACAAACGGCGGCGGTTGTGCTATGATAAGGCTGAAAAATCGGTTTGGCACTGCCAACCCATGAAGAAGGTGTCGTTCATGTCTGATCTGCTTGAGACCCTGCGGCAGGAGGGCGTCGATCCCGCACTGCTCGCCGCTGTGGAAGAATACCGCGCAGCCCACCCGCTGGCCGAGGCGCTGCGCCCCCGCATCCCGGTGTCGGCCTTTACCTATTATGGTAAGGACGTCTGGGAGCAGGCTCTGGCCGCGCTGCTCTGCGGCGAGAACCTGCTGCTGGCAGGCGGCAAGGCCACCGGCAAAAATGTGCTGGCCGAGAACCTCTCCGCCGCCTTCGGCCGCCCTGCGTGGGACATCTCGTTCCATGTGAACATGGACGCTGCCTCCCTCATCGGCATGGATACGTTTGAGGGCGGCGCGGTCAAGTTCCGGCCCGGCCCGGTCTACCGCTGCGCCCAGTGCGGTGGGTTTGGTGTGCTGGACGAGATCAACATGGCCAAAAACGAGGCGCTGGCCGTCCTCCACGCCGTGCTGGACTTCCGCCGCGCCATCGACGTGCCCGGCTATGAGCGCATCCCGCTGGCCGAGGAGACCCGCTTCATCGCCACCATGAACTACGGTTATGCGGGCACCCGCGAGCTGAACGAGGCGCTGACGTCCCGCTTTGTGGTCATCCAGATGCCCACCATCACACAGGACAACCTCGAAAAGCTGCTCCGTGCCCAGTTCCCCGACCTGCACGCAAACTATGTCCACCAGTTCGCCCTGCTCTTCCTCGACCTGCAAAAAAAGTGCGACAGCGCGGAGATCTCCACCAAGGCGCTCGATCTGCGCGGGATGCTGGATGCGCTGCGGCTGATCCGCCGGGGCGTCCCGGCCGGGGCCGCGCTGGATATGGGCATCACCAACAAAGCCTTTGATTCCTACGAGCAGGGGCTGATCCGGGACGTCATCGCCGCCCGCATCCCGGCGCAGCTCACTGCCGCAAAGCTGTTCCGCTGATGGAAGCGCAGAGCTACACCGCCGAACAGCGGCGCGCAGCCAATCAGGTCTGGGCGGCAGCCGGTGCCTATGGGTTTGAGCCGCTGTTCCTTGCACACAACACCGACGGCACGATCGATTTTTACATGAACTGCATCGTGGGCCTGGTGCACAAATATTACGGCGACGATCTCATCCGGAGCCTGTTCGGGCTTTGGGATGGCGACATCCGGGAGGCCGAACTCGACGACCTGACCTGGCTCTACCTCGAAAGCGCAGCCTATGCGCTGGAGCTGCCCCGCCGCCCGGTGCTGGCCGAGCTGCGCCGCGCCCATGCGGACTACTTTTTCGGCATCCAGTACAAGCTCTCCCGGCAGGAGTGGATGGCCAAAAATCAGCTCGTCTACACCATGCAGGCAGACCGCTGGCGCACCGTGCAGGGCCGCCGCCCGCCGGTGATGACCCCTTACGAAGCCGACCTTGCCGCCGCGCTGGCCCCGCAGACGCCGCCGGAACCGGCTGCGCTGAAACCGGCCCTGCTGGCCCTTTTTGCCCGCGCGAAGCTGTTTGACGGCACCGTGCACAAAAAGGCCGCGCTCCACCTGCATCTCGAAGGGCTTCTGGCTTCGCTTGCCACCAAAACGCTCCCCACCCAGATGATCAAGACCGACCGCGTCATGGTCGAGCACTCCAGCGCGGTGGATGCCGCCGGCAGCGGCGGGCTGACGGTGGACAAGCGGCTGGCCCACATCACCCTCCGGCAGAACGCCGCCGAAGACCGCGCCTACATCGAGAGCTGTTTCGGGCGCTCTCTCTACCCGCCGGAACGGCTGCGCAAGGCCGAGCAGGAGCTTTGCACCGGCGATCATCTGGGGTGTCATCTCTGGTTCGCTGCCGGTGTCCCCAGCCCCGAACAGGCCCCCACCCCGGAAGCAAAGCATCTGGCCGAACAGGCGCAGCTGCAGGCCGACCGGAACCGCGCCTACTACGCCAAGAACCGGGAGCTGCACCGCAGCGTCGTGCTGCGGCTGACCGAGCAGATCCGCAACTGCATCCTCGTGCACCAGCAGCCCCATGCACGGGTGGCCCGCAGCGGCGGTCTGGACCCCGTGCGGGTCTGGCGGGCCCCTGTGCTGGACGACGCCCGCGTCTTCCGCTGCGCTGAGGAGGAGAATCAGCCCGCCTTCACCGTAGACCTGCTGCTGGATGCGTCGGCCTCCCGCCTGCACTGTCAGGAGGTCATCGCGGCGCAGGGCGTCATCCTTGCCGAGAGCCTGACTGCCTGCGGCATCCCTGTGCGGGTCAGTTGCTTTTCCAGCCTGCGAGGCTATACGGTCCTGCGGGTGCTCAAAGGCTTTTCAGACAAGAACCTGCAGAACATCCACCAGTATTTTGCCTCCGGCTGGAACCGCGACGGCCTGGCCCTGCGGGCAGCGGGCGACCTGTTGGACTTTGCGCCCGGCCCCGCGCCGCGTCATCTGCTCATCCTGCTGACGGACGCCTCCCCCAACGACAGCCGCCGTGTGCCACCCTCTTCGGAAAACCCGCTGGGGCACGACTACGGCGGGGCCTTCGGTGTGGACGATGCCGCCGCCGAGGTGCGCACCCTTCGCCGCAAGGGGCTGCGGGTCTCCGCCGTCTTCATGGGCGAAGACCGCTCCATCCCCGATGCCGAGCGCATCTACGGCAAAGATCTGGCCCGCATCCGCGGCATGGACCAGCTGGCCCGCGCGGCCGGACAGCTCATCCAGAACGAGATCCGCGAGCTGGGCGATTGACTCCTCGCACCAAAAGACCGGGACTGCATGTTTGCGGCCCCGGTCTTTTGGTTACAACCATAGTGTTTATCTCTTTCTCCAATGTGCAAAAATATTTTTGCAACCTTCAAACTTTTAGTTGTAATTTGTGACAACTTATGCTATAATACAGCCAGAAAAGAACGAATCAATGGTTGTACGAGGAAGGAGACCCGCTATGGATGCCAATCGTTACTTTGAGCAGATGCACCAGGTCATGTCCGCGCAGAAGCGCGATTTCTCGTTGATTTTGAGCGTAAAGGTGCAGGATCTTGGCGGCGCGGATGCCTACATCGAGCTGCGCCGGAACGCATCCGGCCGCGCACGGGTCTTCTATTCCACCATGGGCCGCCGCAACCTCAACTTCCAGTTGTTCCGCAAGGGCTGGCAGTTGTGCCACAACGCATCCGGCGAGATGACTGGCCGTTTCCCCACCAAAGCGGACGCCCTGTTGGACGCAGCGGACTTTTCCGCCTGCATCCGGGACGATGCCTTTGACCCGGCCCGCACGGAATTTCTCGTGAACCAGCTCCGACTTCTTTCGGACACCTCCTGCCCTTCCCTGCCGCAGTCGGCCCGCGAAGGGGCACTCATCACCGTGGACAGCTATGTGGGCCGTGGCGGGCACTGGTGCTATTGGAGCACACAGGCCGCTGACTGCCTGCCTCTCGCCGCGCTGCTCTGCTGGCTGGGTGATTTTCTGGCCGGGAGCGAGCGCCGCACCCTGCAAAACTGCCCGCAGGCCATGGAGCTGGCCGCGCAGTGGCAGGCGGAGCTTTGCTCGCCCTTCACCCGCCCGGCGGACGCTGTCCGTTCTCCTGCCCAGCGCCCGGCCCCGCGCCGCGCCGCCCCTGCCGCGCAGAACCCCCACTGGCAGAGCATTCTGGCGGTGCTGGCCACCGTATGACAATCGTGCCCCGCCCTCTGGTTTTCCAGAGAGCGGGGCACTTTTTCAATATTCGATTCCCTGCCGGGCGGCGATGCCCTTCTGGTAGGGGTGGCGGCAGCACTTCATCTCGGTGCTGTAATCCGCCGCATCCAGCATCCACTGCGGCGCAGCGTGTGCCGTCAGAACGCATTCCTGCCCATCCGGCCGGTGCAGAACGGCCGACTGCAGCAGCTCTTTGTCCACCATATCCAGTTCCCATGCGGAACCGGCCTCGTCCAGAAGAAGCAGATCGGCTGGCTGGGCCATGGCAGCCCGGAGGTTCTCATTTTGCAGCGCCCGCGTAGCCGCCTTTTCGGCGTCGTTCATCTGGAAGACGAACTTCTGCCCGGCCTTGCCGCGGTAGACTCTGGCCCCCAGCTGCTCCAGCAGCGGGATCTCGCCGCTTTTGCCGCCCTTCAGGAACTGCACGATGACCACACGCTTCCCGCTGCCCAATGCGCGCAGCGCAAGGCCCATGGCGGCTGTGGTCTTGCCCTTTCCATCGCCCCAATAGAGATGCAGCAATCCGCGCTCCATCATGCGTTTTCCTCCGTGTACTGGACGGTTTTCACCACATGCAGGATGTGTTCCGCCTGCCAGTCGCAGGCGTCCAGCACATAGCCGCCTGCGTTGGGGCCGCACCATGCGTGAAAGGTCTTGTGCGGCACCGCGAACCGCTCCATTGCGGCCATCTGGGTGCCGCCGTGCGCCACGATGACCAGCCGCTCCTCGCCGTCGGCAAGTGCCTTGTCCACCAGAGCGGCAAACGCCGCGCAGACGCGGTCACAGAAATCGCTCTTCCGCTCCCCGTCCGGGTGAGCGCTGGCTTCGTTCTGCCGGACCCACTCCAGATACTCCGGGTCCTGCTCCACACGGACGAACTTCTGCCCCTCGAACCGGCCGAAGTTCATCTCCTTCAGCCCCTCCACCGGCACCAGTTTTGCATCCGGAAAGAGGATCTTTGCCGTCTGCGACGTGCGTTGCAGCGGCGTCACGTAGACGACCTCCGGGGAAAAGCCCGCCCGCCGCAGCTGGGCCGCGCTTTCGGGCAAAAGCGGGATGTCCCGCTGGCCCTGATACCGTTTCTGGGCGTTGTATTCAGTTCTGCCATGGCGCAGCAGATAGATCCACATGGTGTTGTCTCCTTTTTTCATCCGTTTGCCGCCCCATTATAGCCGATTTCCGCAAAAGATACAAGCCGCCCACGGTTCATTCTTCCCCCGCGCCTGCCACAGCATTCTTTTTGGTTTGCAATATCCAACCACGCGTATCCGTATGACATGCCCGTGCGCCTTTTGGCAAGCGTAAAAAAGCACCCGCCACAGGATGTGCAGCAGGTGCCGGAAATTTGACCGTTCTTATTCGTACAGGGGGAACGCCTTGGTGAGCGCCAGAACGCGGGCGGAGATGTCGTCCCGCTTCTCGTCATAGTGCCAGATGCAGTCGGCAATGCAGTCGGCGATGATCTTCATCTCTGCCGGGCCCATGCCGCGCGTCGTGACGGCAGGGGTGCCCAGACGGACGCCGGAGGTCACGAAGGGGCTGCGGGTCTCGCCGGGCACGGTGTTCTTGTTGGCCGTGATGTGCACACTGTCGAGGCGGGCTTCCAGCTCCTTGCCGGTGCACTCCTCTTCCCGCAGGTCGAGGAGCATCAGGTGGTTGTCGGTGCCGCCGGACACCAGCTTCACGCCGCGGGCCTGCAGCTCAGCCGCCATGGCCTGTGCATTCTCCACGATCTTGCGCGCATATTCCTTGAATTCCGGCTTCAGTGCCTCCCCGAAGCAGACGGCCTTTGCCGCAATGACATGCTCCAGCGGGCCGCCCTGAGTGCCGGGGAAGACGGCGGAATTGATCCGCTTGGCCAGCACCGCGTTGTTGGTCAGGATCAGGCCGCCGCGCGGGCCGCGCAGGGTCTTGTGGGTCGTGGTGGTCACAACGTCTGCATAGGGCACCGGGCTCTGGTGATAGCCGCCCGCCACCAGACCGGCGATGTGGGCCATATCGACCATCAGGTAAGCGCCATAGCCGTGGGCGATCTCGGCCAGCTTTTCAAAGTCGATGGCGCGGGGGTAAGCCGACGCGCCCGCCACGATGAGCTTCGGGCGCACCGTTTTGACCTGCTTTTCCAGCGCCGCATAGTCGATGACGCCGTCCTCGTTGACGCCGTAGGAAACGAAGTGGTAGTTCTTGCCGGACATGTTCACCGGCGAGCCGTGGGTCAGGTGGCCGCCCTGCGACAGGTCCATGCCCATGACGGTATCGCCGACGTCCAGCAGTGCAAAGTAGACGGCCAGGTTGGCCTGTGCACCGGAGTGCGGCTGTACGTTGGCATACTTGGCCCCGAACAGCTTGCAGGCGCGCTGAATGGCGATGTTCTCGACCTCATCCACATAGGCACAGCCGCCGTAATAGCGCTTGCCCGGCAGACCCTCGGCATACTTGTTGGTCAGCACCGTGCCCATCGCAGCCATCACGGCAGGCGAAACGATGTTCTCGCTGGCGATCAGCTCGATGTTCTCCCGCTGGCGGGTCAGCTCGCGGCCCATCGCCGCAGCCAGCTCCGGGTCAGCCTTGCCCACCAGACCGATGGTATCCATCATTTCATCGTACATTTTTACTACCCCTCTCTGACAGATCGTTCCGGGCAGAGCGGCTCCGAAGTGAGCCTTGCTCCCCTCCTCTTTATGATAACAAAATCAGCCCCGATGCGCAACCATATTTTCGCCTAAACCCTTGCTTTTTTTGCGGCCAGCGTTTATTATATCTGTATAAAAATCCGTTCCCGCGTTTGTGCAGCTTTTCAGAATCAGCCTGCACAAACTCCGACGGAAACGAGGGAGGAAACCGCAGATGGATCATTCCCTGCAAAAAGCAGCCCAGCGCAAAGCGGGCATCGCCGCACGGCGGGCGCTTTCCGCCGCCACACGTTCTGCCGCAGACGCCGCGCTGTGCCGCCGCATCGCAGCACTGAACTGCTTTCAGAACGCCCGGACGCTCCTTGCCTATGCCGCCTTCGGCGGGGAGGCAGACCTGTCCGCTTTGCTGGCGGAGGCCGTGCAGCAGGGCAAGACCGTCGCCTACCCCATCTGCGGCGCGGGCTTCACCCTGACGGCCGCTGTGCCCGGCCCGGACGGCTGGGAGGTAGGTGCATACGGCATCCGGACCCCCATCCCGGAACGGGCGCAGCTGCTCCTGCCCGAAGCGCTCGACCTGGTGCTGGTGCCCTGCACGGCCTTTGATGCCGCCTGCCGCCGCGTCGGGATGGGAAAAGGCTACTATGACCGCTACCTGCCCCGCTGCCGGAACGCTGTACTGCTCGGCACCGCCTTCGAGGCGCAGCGGGTGGAGCATGCCGCTGTGGACGCGCACGACCAGCGGCTGGACGGATTTGTAACAGAGGAGGGGATCTATCGTGGAACTGATGAATTTGAGCTGTGAAGCGTTTTTAGAAGACCTTGCCGGCAGTGCCCCGGCACCGGGCGGCGGTGGGGCCGCAGCTCTGGTGGGTGCCGCCGGTGCCGCCCTTGGCAATATGGTCGGCAGCCTGACCGTCGGCAAGAAAAAATATGCCGCCGTGGAGGCGGACATCCTTGTCCTGAACCGCCGTGCCGCCGCCCTCCGCAAGCGGCTGGAAGGGCTGGTACAGGCCGACGCCGACGCCTTTACACCACTGGCCGCAGCCTACAAGCTGCCCAAAGAGACCCCGGAGCAGCAGGCCCACAAAGCCGCAGTTCTTGAGGCCGCGCTGGAAGGGGCCTGTGCTGTGCCGCTGGAGATCATGTCCGCCTGCTGTGAGGGCATCACGCTGGCAGCGGAATACGCCGAAAAGGGCAGTGTGATGGCCGTATCGGATGCCGGGTGCGCTGCACTGTTCTGCAAAGCCGCCCTGCAGGCCGCCGGGCTTAATGTCTCCATCAACACCCGGCTGATGGCCGACAAAGCCCGCGCCGCCGCCCTGAATGCACAGGCTGACGCCATGCTGGCGGAGTTTGTTCCGCAGGCCGACCAGATCTACGAGAAACTCACACATTCATTGAGGGGGTAATTCTGATGGCAACGATTTTGAAGGGCGCGCCCGTTGTGGCCGCCATGAACGAAGCAAACGCCGCCCGCTGTGCTGCAATGCAGGAAAAGGGCGTCGTGCCCACGCTGGCCGTGGTGCGCGTGGGTGCCCGCCCGGACGACCTTTCCTACGAAAAAGGCGTCCTGACCCGCTGCGGTAAGGTGGGCGTCGCCGTAAAGCAGTTCCTTCTGCCCGAAGACGCTGCGCAGGACGCGCTTCTGGAGGTCATTCGGAAGATCAACGCAGACCCGTCCATCCACGGCTGTCTGCTCTTCCGCCCTCTGCCCAGGCAGTTCGATGACCGCGCCGTCCGCGCGGCGCTGGCCCCGGAAAAAGACATCGACGGCATCACGGACGGTTCGCTGGCCGGTGTGTTCACCAACACCGCCATCGGCTACCCGCCCTGCACCGCGCAGGCCTGTCTGGAGATTCTGAAGTATTATCAGGTGCCGCTCTCTGGTCGGCGGGCCGTGGTCGTGGGCCGCAGCCTCGTGGTCGGCAAGCCCGCCGCCATGATGCTGGACCGGGAAAACGCCACGGTGACGCTCTGCAATTCCCGCACCCAGGACCTGCCCGCCCTCTGCAAAGAGGCTGACGTCGTGGTCGTTGCCATGGGGCGGCAGGGCTTCATCGGCAGCGACTGCCTGCGCGAAGGCCAGGTCGTGGTCGATGTGGGCATCCATGTCAGCGCAGAGGGCAAGCTCTGCGGCGACGTCCGTTTTGACGAGGCAGAACCCCTCGTCGAGGCCATCACCCCGGTGCCCGGCGGCGTGGGCACCGTGACCACCTCCGTGCTGGTCGGCCATGTGGTGGATGCCGCAGAAAAAACGCTGTAACACACTATAGCAATTCAGCTTTTTATAGCAGTTTGCGTTTTTAATGCACAAGCAATACCCGCAAACTGCATATCGCAAAGATGCCGTTTGAATGTTGCGCTCATTTCTTGACTTGCGATAAAATTTGCGACAAACGATTTTTTGAAGGAATGTAATCATGTCGAAAGATGAATATTTGATCACAGATCCACCCCTTAAAGCGCTGACT
>OMDL01000509.1_pt1 | contig 25268 bp, 20 predicted proteins | sample 1674081 | NCBI WGS metagenome assembly OMDL01 (sample SAMEA103958139, study PRJEB25191) | human gut metagenome | biome: human-associated habitat [ENVO:00009003]; feature: intestine environment [ENVO:2100002]; material: feces | place: Germany | collected 2013/2015
ACATCAAGGAAATCTATTGCGCCGCCATGGAGCCCCCCGTGTGCGATCCTACGGAAGGCGGTGTCTTTTCTGGTTTTGGTTTCCCCGATGGCTTTGACACCCCCGTTGTCTATATCCCCAAGGGTACTATCAACAAGTACAAGGACACTTCTCACAACTGCATGGGCTGGGAGAAATTCTGGAACTATGTCGAGATTGACCCGAGCGAGTTCCCCACGACGGCCATCGATTCCCCTGCTATTGTGGAGACACAAAGCAAGGACAACAGCATCTATGACCTGATGGGCAGGAAGGTGGAGCGTCCGCAAAAGGGTAATATCTATATCCAAAACGGCAAGAAGTTTGTGGCAAAGTAAAGGCAGACCTCTTCATTCATTAATTAAAAAAATGCAATAAGGCCACTGGGACTAAGAGGACTAACACTCCTTGGGTCTCGGTGGCCTTTGTCGTAAATGATTTTCAAACTTGACAGTTTAGTTTGTTCACTATTTCGACAAGTCAATATATATATATCTTGGCTGCTGGTAGAGATTGGAAATAGCAACCTTTGGGCGGATAAAACTGTGGGAAGGGCATGAGGAAAGGTCGCAATGAAGGTGTAAAACATTCATGTATGATGAGTTAAGAATGCTAAAAAAATATCAAGAACAATGTGGTACCCATCTATTCTTTGTATCTTTGCAAAGTAGAATTGAGTAATTCGAGAGAAAGAATTGAGTAATTCGCAATGAAGAATTGAGTAATTCGAGAGAAAGAACTGAGTAATTCGTATCTACAAATTGAGTAATTCGTCAGAAAGAATAGAGTTGTTTAATATTAATAATTAAAGAATATGGGGGAATATAGAAGACCACATTACAACTTAATAGTTGTGTTTGTTCGCTATTTTGACAAATCAGAACCGGTATTTCTTGGCTGCTGATAGAGATTGGAGGTAGCAGCCTTTGGGCGGATAAAACTGGGGAAAGGGCATGAGGAAAGGCTGCAATGGAGGTTTTTGGCCTGAGGTGGGCTTTGTTAAATGGATACGGAGAAATAGTTAATGGGGCGTTAATTCATGCTAATCGGCTTGCATTCAGCAGAACGGAAGGTTATCTTTGTATAGAGGCTGCGTCAGGGCAAATGGTGAGTCAGGCTTCTTGGAATGAACGGCAGGAAGAGGCGAGTGGCTGAAACGTAAAATAGATTCAAAAGAAACGATGATGAAAAAGTTAAATTTCTTATCAATCTCTTCGGTTGGGAGTCGGAAAAGACCGTTCTCGTATCGGTCTCGTATCAATCACGTATTGATCACGTATTGATCCCGTATCGATCCCGTATCGTTCTCCTATCGTTCTCCTATCGTTCTCCTATCGTTCTCGCTTCCGGAAGCGGAAACAATACGGAAACAATACGGAAACAATATGAGGTCGATATATGCTGGAAGGGAGGACGATACGTGGTGGGTACATGGTGAAGCGTGTGATTGAAGCTTTTCCCTTAGAGCAGGGCACAATGAAACGACCATAACAAGCGGGTCATTCATTTCGGACGAAGCCGTTTTGGGTTAAAAAACAGAAATACCAAAAAAATAATGTTTTTATTGACTTCAATCTCGGATTTTGTGGCTATCTTTGCGGTAAGATATGCTATACACAGCATAACCCAAGAATAAGAAAGCAAAACCATGACAGCTACAGAGCAGACAAAACAGTCGTTGGAGCGGTTTTTCAACAAGATTGCCCAAAAGTTACCCTCATGTGACGAACCGTCGCTGATGAGCGACATTCACGTCAGAGTGTCGCAGGAAAGCGGCGACGTGATGGCGTTCGACGACGACGAGAACGAAATAACCCGTTGTGTCGTAGAGCCTTGGATAGACAACAAGGAGGACGACTTCTACGACAAGGTGACCAGTCAGCTCCGCCAGCAGATGACGGCGATGAGCCAGGTGGTAGAAGGTCTTGGCGTGATGAAGCCCTACAGCTATGTGCTCGAAGATGACGACAAGGACAGTATCGCAGAGCTCTACGTCGTGGACGACGACACGATCATCGTGGGCGGCGACCTGATGGACGGACTGGACGAGGACCTGGACCATTTCTTCAACCAGCTGATGGATGAACATTGCTAAGCGACTGGCCCTCGGGCTTTCCGCGCTGACCCTCGGCAGCATAGCCGCCACGGCCCAGCGCCACGAAATTCTCGACCCCAACATTCGGTCGCTGCAGGTCATTGCCGACAACGACTGGAGACGGATGCCCATCATCGGCCTCCGTGGGGGGCAACTGTCCGTCAGTTTCGACGACCTCACACACGAATACCACCGCTACGCCTACCGGCTGACGCATTGCGAGGCCGACTGGAAGCCCTCGGAAGCACTCTTCGAGAGCGACTACTGCGACGGCTTCGCCTCGGGCAACACCATCGACGACGTGCAGGAGAGCATCCTCACCAACACGCTCTACACCCACTATCGACTGACGCTGCCCAACGGACAGTGTGCGATGAAGCGGTCGGGCAACTACCTGCTGACCATCTACGACGAGAACGACGACGACCGCGAGGTGGCACGCATTGCCTTTATGGTGACGGAGCCGGCCGAGGCACAGATGGGCGTGGGGCTAAAGGTGCTGACCAATACGGACGCAACCATCAACCAGCACCACCAGCAGGTGGAGATGGAGGTGGGCTATGGAGGCTACAGGGTGACGGACCCACAGCGGCAGATCACCACCGTGGTGCTCCAAAACCAGCGCTGGGACGACGCCCGCTGGAATGCTCGCCCGCAATATACGATGGCCGACGGACTGAGGTGGAGCCACTGCGACGACTACCTCTTCTGGGCGGGCAACGAGTATCGGAAGTTTGAGATCCTCTCGACCGACGTGGCAGCCATGGGAGTAGATCGCATCGACTGGGACGGCACGCAGTATCATGCCTACCCCTGGACGGGAGAGCCACGCCCCAACTACATCTACGACCCCGACGCAGACGGCGCCTTCGTGATCCGCAACTCAGACAACTACCATGCCAATACGGAGAGCGACTACCTGCTGGTACACTTCCGCTACCGCTGCGAGAAGCCCGTTCAGGAGGCAGTCTATCTGAACGGCAACTTCACGCAGGACCGCTTCCTGCCACAATACAGGATGGAATATCATGCCGAGACACAGAGCTACGAATGCAACGTGCCGCTAAAACTGGGTTATTACAACTATCAACTATTGATGATCGACGAGGCAGGACGCCCTGCCCTGCTCCCCACAGAAGGTAACTTCTACCAAACAGAAAACAGCTACCAAGCACTGGTCTATTACCGACCGATCGGCGGACGCACGGACCAGCTGGTAGGCTATGCGCAGATGAAGTGCAACGAACGGTAGGAACAGAAACCCAAAAAGACTGACAGTGATAATATATATGAGAACAAGGAAAGCGATATTGCTGATAATGCTACTGGCGACGGTGCTGGGACTGGACGCAAAGACGTGGGAGGCAGAGGACATCCCGATGGTGCACCTCACCGACGCACGCCGCTACGTCTGCGACCCCGACGAGATCCTCTCGCAGGCGGAGCGCGACTCTATCGACAGCTATCTCCTGCGCCTCGACAAGCAGTGTGGCGTGGAGTCGGTGTTCGTCATCGTAAAGCGCGTGAGCAACGGCGACACGTTTCGCTTCGCACAGGACCTGGGCAACCGCCAGGGAGTGGGAAGCAAGAAGACCAACCGCGGACTGGTGGTGGTCGTAGCCGTGGAGGACCGCCGATACTTCATCGCTCCGGGAGAGGGTCTGGAGAAAGACCTGACCGACATAGAGTGTGACGACATCGGGCGGGCTTGCATCGTGGCCAACATGAAGCGCGGAGAGCCCGGACAGGCCGTACTGGCCACGGCCCAGGCGGTCTATAAGAAACTGAAGACCGGGACGACAGGGATCCAGGAGAACACCGACGAGGACGCTGGCGCAGGACTGGCAATCGTCCTCTTCACCGTGATCTGCATCGTCGTCGTCCTCGTCATCCTCAACCGCAGGGACAACCGCGGCAAGGGTGGCGGCGGTGGAGGAGGAAGCCGACGCTCTGGCGGCCCCTTCATCATCTGGGGCAACCCGGGCCACACCAACGACTCCGGAAGCGGATGGGGCGGGGGATTCTCCGGCGGCAGCTTCGGAGGCGGCAGTTTCGGTGGAGGTGGTGCTGGCGGAGGCTGGTAAGCCTTCCGCGGGACCCGCTCCGACTGGTGGCGAAAGCCGAACTGGCCAACGAGAACAACAACAGAATTATTATCAGAAAACTATTAGTATATGGAATCAAAGAAGCTAATGAAAGTAGGGTCTATCGTCGTGGTAGTCCTGATGATTGTGGGGTGGCTGGTGAGCAGCTACAACTCCATGGTGTCCAACCAAGAGGAGGTGACAACGGCGTGGAGCAATGTGGAGGCGGCTTATCAGCGCCGTGCCGACATGATGCCGCAACTGGCAAAAATCGTGAAATCGTATGCCAAGCACGAGCGCGAGACGTTTGAGCAGGTGACGAAGGCACGCAATGCGGCCACACAGATACACCTCGACGCAGCCGACCTCACACCCGAGAAGCTCAAGGCCTTCGAGCAGGCACAGAACCAGGTGACGCAGGCACTCTCCCGCCTCATCGCCGTCTCGGAGCGTTACCCCGACCTGAAGGCCAGCGAAAACTACAAGTCGCTGATGGTGCAGGAAGAAGGTACGGAGAACCGCATCAACGAGGCACGCCGCCGCTACAACGAGAGCGTGCAGGGCTACAACCTCTCCATCCGCCGCTTCCCCAACAACCTCCTCGCGGGTATGTATGGCTTCGAGCGCATGACGAAGTTTGAGGCTGCGCAGGGTGCGGAGAAGGCTCCGGATCTCGACATCTAAGGAAAAAAACATCGGCACGATGCGTCCGCTGCTAGATGGACGCATCGTGCCAAAGCCCTACCCTCCTACTTTCTGACGATACTCCTCCTTGACGCGCTGCTCCACCTCGTCGAGCGTCTTGCGGCTGACCCTGACAGCCTTGAAATAAAGGAAAACAAAGAAAAACACAATGGCGAGGACGAGGGAAATCACAAAATTGAGCACCTGCGACTTAACGCCCAGCCACGCCACAAACTCCATGCTACCGATGAGGGCGGCAGGCGCCACCAATGCGTCCGCCCAGTTGTGCTTGCGGTAACTACGGAGGATGCGCTGATACTCCTCGTCTTCTTGCAACAGGCGCTGACGATTGTCAGCCCATTTTTTCTCGAAAGTTTTCTCTATCATAAGTTTCTGCTTGGTTCGGTGATTCAAAAAGATCGGTGAAACGATCGTTCAGTGAGACAAAGCGGTCATACAAATAGGCGCGCTGTGATACCATCGCTCAGATAGATGCCCCGGCGAGTGAGGCGCAGGTGGTCGTCTTCGCGGACGAGATAGCCCTGGCGCAAGTCCTGGTCGGCAGCAGCTAAAAGGAAGTCGAGGCGCTGGCTTCCGAAGTCGCGCTGGATCTTGCCCAGATCAATACCTTCTGCGGTGCGCAGCGACGTCAGCACCACGTCCTCATAATGGGTGTCGGGATCGAGGGCCTCCACTGTGCAGGGCCGTTCACCACGACCGATGGCAGCGATATAGGTTTCGATGTCTGCCACATTCCATGACCGCTGCCGTCCGTCGAAGGAGTGGGCAGAGGCTCCCAGGCCCATATAGGGCACGTCGCGCCAATAGCTACTGTTGTGGCGGCTCTCGCGCTGGGGCAAGGCAAAGTTGCTGATCTCGTAGTGGCGGTAGCCGGCAGCAGTAAGCCGGTCCACCAGGCAGTCGTACATGCGGAGCGAGAGGTCGTCGTCGATCTCTTGAATGCGCCCCTCGCTGAGCCAGCGATGGAGCGTCGTCCCCTCCTCGTACATCAGACTATAGGCCGAGATATGCTCCACGCCGAGACGGAGGGCCTCGTCGATGTCCTGTTCCCAGTCGGCGAGGGTCTCGCCCGGAAATCCGAACATCAGGTCGATGGAGATATTGCGGATGCCCGCCTGGCGCAGCAGCGTCGTGGCCCGTCGCACCTCAGCAGCCGTATGGCGACGGCGTAGCAAGCGCAGGCGGTCGTCGGAGAAGGTCTGCGCCCCCATCGAGATGCGGTCGATGGGCGATTGGGCAATCCAATCCGCAAACGCTGGGGTAATGTCGTCAGGATTACACTCCATCGTCACCTCGACAGGCTGCGGCCTATATACCTTATATATATAGGAGAAGAGACGGTCGAGCTGATCCGTTGTGAGCTGACTCGGTGTGCCACCCCCGAGATAGATCGTCGTGATGGCCTCGTCGGCGGGCAATTCCTCCGCCCGCAACGTCAGTTCCTGGCAGAGGGCATCGACGTAGGCATCGCGCAGCGCGGGAAGCGTCGTCGAATAAAATCCGCAATAGACGCAACGACTGGCACAAAATGGTATATGTATGTATAATCCTGTCATTTCACTTGCAAAAGTACTAATTAATTTTAAAAAATGGAGCACTTTTGCCATCGTTGTTTGGCTTTTACAAAAAAAATGCCTAATTTAGTGGGCGAAATGACAGAAATGCCTGTCCTCTTTCAATTACCCTACAAGTAAATAACGATATTATTAATCGCTTAAATCTATCCGATATGAAAGTATATCAGACAAATGAGATTAAAAACATTGCCTTGATTGGCAGTGCGGGTAGCGGCAAGACCACACTTGCCGAGAGTATGCTTTTCGAAGCTGGTATCATCAAGCGTCGTGGCTCCGTAGAAGCCAAGAACACGGTAAGCGACTATTTCCCTGTGGAGCAGGAGTACGGCTATTCGGTCTTCCCCACCGTATTCCATGCAGAGTGGAATGGCAAAAAGCTCAATATTATCGATTGTCCGGGTAGCGACGACTTTGTGGGGGGTGCCATCACGGCCCTCAACGTCACCGACCAAGCCGTCATACTCATCAATGGCCAGTATGGCCCGGAGGTTGGCACACAGAACAACTTCCGATATACCGAAAAGCTGCACAAGCCGGTCATCTTCCTCGTCAACCAGCTTGACAGCGACAAATGCGACTTTGATCAACTCATCCAAAGCATGAAGGACATCTATGGTCCGAAGTGCGTGCAGATACAATATCCCGTCCAGACGGGTCCCGACTTCCACGAGATCATCGACGTGCTCATCATGAAGAAACTCTCATGGGGTCCGGACGGTGGCGCACCGAAGCGCGAGGAGATTCCCGCCGAGGAGATGGAGAAAGCCATGGAGCTCCACAAGGCGCTCGTGGAGGCAGCCGCCGAAAATGACGAGGCGCTGATGGAGAAGTTCTTCGAGGAGGAGACGCTCACGGAGGACGAGATGCGCGAGGGTATCCGCAAGGGCCTGGTGATGCGCAACATCTTCCCGGTGTTCTGCGTCGATGCCCACAAGGACATGGGTGTGCAGCGCCTGATGGAGTTCCTGGGCAATGTCGTGCCCTTCGTCAGCGAGATGCCGAAGGTCCACAACACGCGTGGTGAGGAGGTGTCTCCCGACTCCAACGGTCCGGAGAGCATCTACTTCTTCAAGACGGGTATGGAGCCGCATATCGGCGAGGTGAGCTACTTCAAGGTGATGAGCGGATCGATCAAGTCAGGCGACGACCTGACCAACGCTGACCGTGGCAGCAAGGAGCGCATCGGACAGATCTTCGCTTGTGCGGGTGCCAACCGCATCCCCGTGGATCAGCTCAACGCGGGCGACCTGGGCTGCACCGTGAAACTGAAGGATGTCAAGACGGGCAACACGCTCAACGGCAAGGGTACGGAGGAGCGTTTCGACTTCATCAAATATCCCAACTCCAAGTATTCACGCGCCATCAAGGCCGTCAACGAGAGCGATACGGAGAAGATGATGGCAGCCCTGCTCAAGATGCGCCAGGAAGACCCGACATGGGTGGTGGAGCAGAGCAAGGAACTGGGCCAGACGATCGTCCACGGACAGGGAGAGTTCCACCTGCGCACGCTGAAATGGCGTATGGAGAACAACGAGAAACTCGCCGTGAAGTTTGAGGAGCCGCGCATCCCGTATCGTGAGACCATCACGAAACTCTCTCGCGCCGACTATCGCCACAAGAAGCAGTCGGGTGGTGCCGGACAGTTTGGCGAGGTCCACCTGATTGTGGAGCCATACGCCGAGGGCATGCCCGATCCGACGACGTTCAACATCAACGGTCAGGAGTTCAAGATGAACATCAAGGGCCGCGAAGAAGTGGACCTGGAGTGGGGCGGCAAGCTCGTCTTCATCAACTCCGTGGTCGGTGGTGCCATCGACGCACGCTTCATGCCCGCCATCCTCAAGGGTATCATGGACTGCATGGAGCACGGTCCGCTGACGGGTAGCTACGCCCGCGACGTGCGCGTGATCGTCTATGATGGCAAGATGCACCCGGTGGATAGCAACGAGCTCTCCTTCATGCTCGCCGCGCGCCACGCCTTCTCCGACGCCTTCAAGCAGGCTGGTCCGAAGATTCTGGAGCCGATCTACGACCTGGAGGTCTATGTGCCGGCCGACTACATGGGCGACGTGATGAGCGACCTGCAGGGCCGCCGCGCCATGATCATGGGCATGGACAGCGAGGCTGGCTACCAGAAGTTGCAGGCGAAGATTCCTTTGAAGGAACTCTCCAACTACAGCATCGCGCTCAGCTCCCTCACGGGCGGACGCGCCAGCTTCTCGACGAAGTTTGCAAGCTACGAGCTGGTGCCCAACGACATCCAGCAGAAGCTCATCGCCGAGCATGAGGCTGAGCAGAAGGACGAAGACTAAAAAATGGGACGCTTGTCTGCGAGACGAGCCGCCATTACCATAATGAGAGAGGGTGTGTCAAAACGGTCGTTTTTGACGCACCCTCGTTTTACTTTTCAGAAGAACAAGCACAACACAAACAAAACCGATCAATGCTTATGAGGTGTAGAATCAAAGAATCACTCCAGGGCTTCGTCGCCACGGTCATGCTGGCTACCTGCGCCCCCATCGCGGCATGGGGACAGGCGGACCAGTCGATCGCCGAGGACTTCAGCCTGTTTACAGCAGGCAGCGAGGAGGCTCCATCGACCGCTATCAACAGTACGGACGGAACGATCCCGTCGCGCTATTTCCACCAGCCGGGATGGACGGGCTACGGCGTACACCAGGCCAACGGAACCTGTGCGCTGATCAACCCCGACGCCTACGGAGCCCAACTCAACACGGCGGTGGGCCACTATGACGGCGCCTATGTCGTGAAGGTGCGCGCCAAGACCCTGCCAGGCAACAAGCAGGACTACGCACGCCTGAACATCGGCCTGTGGGAGGATGCCGCCAACCAATACAACCAGACGAACTACTACGAGAATTTCGTCACGACGAAGGGGGAATGGCGGGAGTTCACCTACGAGTTCAACAACACGTCCTATGCGGGGAGCGACCGTATGTTCGTCGCCTTCTACACCAACGACCAGGTAGTCATCGACGATGTATCAGTCGAAAGGTCTACGACGCTGAGCGCCCCGACGACCTACAAGGCCACCAACTACACCCCCGACGGCTTCACGGCCCATTGGTCGGCAGTGAAGGGCGCTACGCACTACCTGTTCTCCCTCTTCCACAACGAGGCGACACCAGTGACGGAGGACCATGCCTACACCGAGAACTTTGCCTCGCTATCGTCGGGCCAGTTACCCGAGGGATGGACCTACAAGTCGGCGACGGGAGCAGCCCCGACGGTCTATCAGAACAGCGAGGGCGGCGTGGCTTCGGCCTTGATGCTGCGCAATGGCGATGTGGTCACGATGCCCGACGACGGAGGCAGGATCACCTCGCTGACGTTCTCGATCATCGAGTGTAAATTGCCGAAAAATCCCGAAGACCTCTGGGGCACGGAGATCCATGTCGAACTGTGGAACGGCGCGAGCTGGTCCGACTTCACCACCATCCAGGTCGATGCTTCGGAGTATGGCAACCAACTGATCCATGACATCGACTGGAGCCGGTTTATGGAGAAGGACAAGTATAAGTGTCAGAGCGTGCGCTTCCGCCTGTCAGGACTGCCCGACGACTGCGCCTTCGGACTGACCGACTTCGCATGGTCCACACGACGGTCTTCCACCACGGTGTATGACATCCGCGACCTGCGCGTGGAGGACACCCACTACACCGTGACGGGTCTCAACGAGACGACGGACTACGCCTACAGCGTGAAGGCGTGCAGCGACGACGCGGTCTCTGCCCCATCGACAGCACGACAGGCCAACGGACTGCCCGCTCCCGTCGTGGAGGCTGCCACGGAGGTCACAGCCAACGGTTTCACGGCCCATTGGCGACCCGTGGCAAAGGCCACGGCCTACGAGGTGTCCCACTATGATGTCTATACTGCGCCCGCCGATGCCAGTAGCTACGTCGTGCTGGCCGAGGACTTCTCGAAGATCGCCAATACGGGCGTAGGAATCGAGCGGCCCTTTGCGTTTCAAAACTCCAGTTACAAAAAACTGGGCATGGACATGGTGTACCGGGATGGGTGGCAGTGTCTGTGGGGAGGATATGCCGACGGTTGCTTCGTGGGAACGGGTCTGACGGAGTATAATATCAGTGGCGAACTGCTCACGCCCGAACTGACGCTCTCCAACAACAACGGCCTCTACCACGTCAAGGTGACGGCGCGCTCGATGCTGAAAGACGACGTGCTGCAGGTCTATAGCCGCAAGGGCGGACAGGGCGTGGAGTGTGAGCTCAGTCCCGACGAGTGGCGCGTGTTCGAGACCGATGTGACGGGAGGCCAGTTGGACGACATCGTGGTCTTCACCACGGCCCGCCATTACCCGTTCATCATCGACGACATCGAGATCAGCCAGGATCTGAAAGCAGGCGACCGCGTCTTCGAGCACATAGCCTCTTCCGACGCCATCGACCAAAGCGCGACGCAATACCGCGTCGAGGACCTTGCCACACCAGCCGACCACCACGCCTACGCCTTCGGCGTCACGGCCCTGCGTGCAACGACTGCCGGCGACTTCATCCGTTCGGACCGTTCGGCCTACCAGGTTGTGGCAGTAGCATCGGACGTGGCAAGACCGAAAGCCACCGTGACGGCGCACGAGACGGGACGCTATACCATCGACGGCAGGAGGGTCAACGCCCAAACCCACGGCCTCGTCATCGTGAAATTCTCCGACGGCAGCGTGCGGAGAATGCTGCAGAAGTAGCCGCCTCAGGACGCTCCCTCCTGAACAAGACTGCATAAAAAAAGATGCCGCCCGAATCAGCTTTTGACTGGTTCGGGCGGCTTACTTATGCGTGGTTGGGGGCGACACGCGGGAAGCGAAGCGCGAAAGCGAGTCGCTACGGGAAGTTATCGGGGGCAGAAGACCTTCATGACATTGGAGCCAACCTTGACGATGTTGATGCCTCGCTGCAACTGCGGGATGCGGCGGCCCTGCACGTCGTAGTATTCCGCCTCGGTGTCGTTGAGCAGATCGACAAGGGTGGCGGCATCTACCTGGTTGGTGCCTTCATCCACGCCGATGGTGAGTTGTGCGGATCCACCCTCCACCGTACCCTCGGGCTGGATATAGGCGCGGTAGGCAGCTATCTTCACGCCGGTGGCAGCAAGCTTGTAGTCGCTGACCAGGCGGAACAGGTTCTTGGCAATGAAATAGCAATCGTCGGCGAGTTCGATGGGGGCAAACGTACCCATCAGTCGATGGCCCGTCTCCCTATTCGTGGGTTTTGTCACGGCCTTCGCCTTCTCATCGGGAGTAGCCGTACCACTTACGACGCGGAAGCTGGTCTTTTCAGCGTTTTTCTTGCGAACGACGACAGGCTGGCCTGCCTCTATCACGCCTTCCTCCACGCGCATCAGCTCGACACTCTCCGCTCCTACCGACTTTAGGGTATAGAAGTAGCAGGTGTTGTTCTCCGAACTGGGATGGATGGTATAGGGCAGACAGAGCGTAGCCCATTCAGACTTTACCTCTCGTTCGTAGGAAGCGTTGTTCACGTCGCAGTCTTCGTAGAGCTTGTATGCCTTGCTGTCATCCAAAGGCAGTGCGTCGATGGTGAGTGGGTAGCCTGTGGCTCCAATGATCTCATTGCCATTCGTGCCAACCTTCTTGGTGAGATAACCCGATTTGTAGTTCGCATAAGTCTTATCTTTCTTTGAAGTTTCGAACGAGATAGCGCCTTTCAGTGACAGGCAGTTGCGAAACATATTTGAACTTGAAACTCCATTTTTGAATCTGAAAAGATCGCTGACATAGATAGTCCGAAGCGCGGAGCATCCGTCAAACATATCGGTAAAAGAATTTGCCAAACCAGTGTTGAAGCTGGAAAGATCAAGCGTTTGAAGGCTACTGCATCCCTTGAACATAGCATCCAGCTTCATTTTGGGCCTATCAGCCGGGAAGTTGGACACATCGAGAAACTTAAGAGAACTGCAACCAGAGAACATAGCGTATAAGCCGTGATAATTCACACCCTCCGCATTGAAATGGGACAAGTCCAGCGAATCCAAACTTGAACAATTGGAAAACATTTGGTTCATGGATGTCACTTTCTCCGTATTGAAACTTGAAATGTTGAGATCATGGAGCTTTGTGCACCCATAGAACATTTGGGCCATTGTTGTTACTCTCTCTGTGTTGAAATGGGAAAGGTCGAGCGTTTCGAGGTTCGAACACAGGGCAAACATCCCTGACATATTCTCGACGTTGGACGTGTTGAGATTTTCGATACCCTCTATGCTGGTAAGATTCGTACAACCATTAAACCAATTGGAGCACGTCGTGTGGGTTTCATCCCGGAAACCAGCTTTGAAGACTACCTTCTTAATTTCTGCAGCATGGGTGTCCCAATTCGGATCATTTCCATAGCCCAAATCAAGGATGTTGTCGCCCGCAGGCTTCGTGGCACTGCGATGGAAGGAGAGCGTGCCGGTTGGCGCATCCCATCGCACCCAACTGGCAGTAGCAGCCTTGAGATAACCTCCCTCTCCCGTGTGCGCCATTTCCACACCCGTCTTAGCAGGATTAAAGTTTGGCAGATTAACACATCCGTCAAAAATCGAAAAATCTAGGGTTACTTTATCTGTAGTAAATGCAGAAGTGACATAGATCGTCTTGAGGTTTTTGCAATTACTAAACGCATCAACCATGGAAACCATTTTGGGCGTTGCAAACGAGGAGAGATCAAGCGTTTCAAGCTTCGTACATGAGAAGAACATCCCAGTCATAGATTTCATGTTCTCCGTATCAAAACTGCTTAAATCAATACTTTCAAGGTTAGTACATCCTTCAAACATGCTTTGCATTTGAGTCACCTTTCTGGTATTGAAACTGCTGAGATCGAGACTCCGAAGTGACGAGCATTTATTGAACATTGATGACATTTGCGTCACATTTGCAGTATTAAAGCCAGGGAGATCGAGACTCCGAAGTGACGAGCAATTATTGAACATTCCTAGCATAATGGTCACGTTTTCGGTATTAAAACTGGAGACATCGAGGGTTTCAAGCGTGCTACAATTGCAGAACATGTTCTCCATAGTGCTTACTTGTTCAGTTTTAAAATCAGTAAGAACGAGTTTGGAAAGCGCACTACAGCCATTAAACATCTTGCTCATGTCTGTCACTTTTTCGGCATTAGAACTGGAAAGATCGAGTTCGGTAAGGCTTGTACAATTATTAAACATTGCTTTGAGATCAGTCACGCTGCTGCCTATGAAGCCTTTGGGCAACTTGATTGAGCGTAGATTCGTAGCGCCATCAAACATAGCATACATGTATTTGACCTTTTCCGTATTAAAGGAAGACAAATCAAGTGTTTCCAAGCTGGTACAGGAGGAGAACATTAATCGCATATCATCGACCTCTGACGTGTTCAAATAGTCCAAGTGCTCAATCGTTGTCAAAGCTTCGAAAAACCAAAACCAGCTTCCACAATCTTTGGGCCGTGCATCCTTGAAACTCTCGTCAAAGACCACGCTTTTTATTTTTTTTCTTTCATCTAATTGCTGCCACAAGGGACTATGGGAAATACCTTGATCGTTCCCTTCAACGAAATTCGTGTCATAATAGAGCGTGAGGGTCTGAGTCTCTCGGTTCAATCTCGCATACATTATAGGATCCTGTGTCTGCGCCATCACGGGCTGCAGAAGCATAAGCATCAGCAAGAGCGAGAGCGCGCATCGGCGCTGCAATAGATATTGGGTCATTTTCTTGATCATGTTGATAGTCATTTTTGTTTTAGTTTGGGTGCACCAAGGCACCATTCGTTGATTGTGATAGAAAGAAGGGGCAATAGGCTATTTATTCCCCCCAGAGGAAACCGTCCTCGTCTAAGGTAAATTCGGCTTTCTCCAGTTCTTGTCGAGTCTGAAAGCGCCCACTATAAATCCTTACCTGCGAGGGGTTGATCATCATGCACGGCCCAGTCTGCGCGACGTCAACCTGGGGCTTGAGATACTTTTTTTTCTTCATACTTTTATTTCTTGTTTTTGATTATTGTCTTCACGATTAGTCCGTCGGGCGCACACGACGAGGACTAAGCCTCCACAACGTGCGGGTCATTCCGACCTTCAAAATTAGTACAAAAGTAGGGAAAAGTAGTGAGACAGGGTGTCGCATTGTCCTGTTCAGGTGTCTCTTTGGTGGTAAATAGTTGTCTCCTTCCTACCAAAGAGACAATGGTTCATAGCCAGGAGCGGTTGCGTTTACATATTTTAAGAAACCAAGGAAAGAGCCGTCAAATATCAGAAAAGGGATCTTCAGATACGGAGAAAAGGGAATCTTCTGATACGGAGAAAAGGGCTCGTCTCCCTGCTACGAAAGAGACGCGTCCGAATCGTGGGCTTCGGCCAAATAGCGCTCCCGCCAGGCAGTCGGCGTACAAGCCTCCCGCGCCTTGAAGATGCGGTAGAGGTGGGTGCGGGAAGAGAATCCACATTCGGAGGAGATGATGTCATTACTATAGTCAGGGTTTTCGATCATCATCTTCTTGGCTGCCGCAAAGCGGATGTCGCTCAGCCATATTCGGAACGTAGTGTTCAAACACTGATTGAAAAAGAGCGTGAGATCGTCCTTCGAGATATGGATGGAATGGGAGAGGGAGAGCAGGTTCACCCCCCCATCCTTATAGCCCATCGCTGCGCACCAGTCGTCCAGCCGCTGCTGGATCTGCATTTTTCGATCCTCCGGCAGCAACGTGGCAGTTTGCTGTTCCTTCACCTTGTCGCTATCAAGGGCTGCAACGTCATGGCACGCGTCGCCATGGAGCGGGACGGCCTGTTTTGTATTTGTTTCCTCCTGCTGAGCGACTACGATAGCAGGACTGGTATCCGCATCTGCGTCGAGTAGGGCCTCAGTCGGCACATAACTGTAGCCCAGGGCCACGAAACTCAAGACAAAGAAGAGGAAAGCCATGAGACCCAGGGGAGCCAAAAAATACAGCAACTTGGTGGAGATGATGGCAAAGGGCGACACCAAGGCGGGGAAGAAGAGGATGAGGAGGCTGGCGCGGGAGTAGCGTACATAGGGCATGATGTCGCCGCCCGCCATCGTCTCCAGCAGACGGCGGCGCTTGATGATCTCGCGGACGATGACGACGATGCAATAGACCACATTGGCGGCAAAGAGGGCCAGCATAGCATAGAGCCAGGCCCCGATGCGCATTTCGCCATGCTGGAGGAAGCCGATGAAGAAACAGGCGAAGATCGCCAGGTTGATCGCCGCGCAGACCACATAGACCCTCCTCCGCCGGACATGGGTGGCCTCGATATGGAAGATGCCCATCGAGATGAGCGAAAAACAGGGTGCATAGACGAGGGCATTGACCGTGGCACCCACCGCGTCGTCAACGGCCCTGAACCCATAGCGCATCTGCATCAGATAGTGCGCCGCCAAGCCCATGATGCCGACAAAGATCAACCATCGTGCGCGCTCATAGCGCGGATTGAGCCATCGCGTTTGGAGACGGGTGACGGCGAGGGTGAACGCATTGAACAGCATGAACAGGAAGCATGCAAACTGCAGCAGAAACAGATGATCCATAGGGCAAAAGATCTCGTTGGAATAGGAAAATAGGTTTTATGGACAAGGCACCTGCCCGGCGCTTGACACCAGGCAGATGCCTCATAAAGATACAGGCTGTAGGGGGTAGTACCCTCTCCTACTTCGTCATTTCATAGACCACGTCCATGAGCTCCTTGCCCAGGGCGTCGGCCTCCTCCATCGTGGCCGCCTCGCTATAGACGCGCATGATGGGCTCAGTATTGCTCTTGCGGAGGTGGACCCACTTCGTCGGGAAGTCGAGTTTCACACCATCAATATCCGTTACCCGCACGTCGTCCATCGATCCGAAGCGCTCCTTGACCTTGCCCAGGATAGCATCCATATCGGTGTCGGGCGTGAGGTCGATGCGGTTCTTGGCAATATAATAGGTCGGGAACGTCTTGCGGAGCTCACTGCACGTCAGTCCCTTCTGTGCCAGCGAACTGAGGAAGAGGGCGATGCCGACCAGGGCGTCGCGACCGTAGTGGCTCTCGGGATAGATGACTCCGCCATTGCCCTCGCCACCGATGACTGCACCCACCTCCTTCATCTTGGTGGTGACATTGACCTCGCCGACGGCAGAGGCAAAATACTGGCAACCATGGCGCTCGGTGACGTCGCGCAGGGCGCGCGTAGAACTGAGGTTGGAGACGGTGGCTCCCTTCACATGGTCGAGGATGTAGTCGGCCACGCTGACGAGCGTATATTCCTCGCCATACATCTTGCCGTCCTCCTGGATGAAGGCGAGACGATCGACGTCGGGATCGACAACGATACCGAGGTCATAGCCTCCTGCTGCCACCTCGCCCATGATGCCTCCGAGATTCTTCTCCAGCGGCTCCGGATTGTGGGCGAAGTCGCCATTGGCCTCGCCATTGAGGATGGTGTAGCCGACGCCCAGTCGGTCGAGGAGCTTCGGCAGGATGACGCCGCCGACGGAGTTGATCGCATCAACGACGACGCGGAATCCACGCTTGCGGATGGCCTCCGTATCGACCAGGTCGAGCGCGAGGACGGCCTCGATGTGGCGGTCGTCGAAACTGTCGTCCTGGCGGTAAGTGCCTATATGATCGACATCAGCATAGTCGAAGTCTTCTTTCTCTGCCATGGTGAGCACGGCGTTGCCGTCGTCCTTGGTGAGGAACTCGCCCTCGTGGTTGAGCAACTTGAGCGCGTTCCACTGGCGCGGGTTGTGGCTGGCGGTGACGATGATGCCACCTGCCGCATGGCTCATGCGGACGGCCAGTTCGGTGGTCGGGGTCGTGGCAAGCCCGATATCGAGCACGTCATAGCCCATTCCTATCAGTGTGCCGCAGACCACCAGTCGGACCATGTCGCCCGAGATGCGCGCGTCGCGGCCTACCACGATACAGTTGCTGCCCGTCGGGTCGCTCTGACGGATAAACTTGGCATACGCCGTGGTAAACTTGACGATGTCCAACGGGTTGAGCGTATCGCCGGTAGGGCCTCCGATGGTTCCACGGATGCCGGAAATGGATTTGATCAGTGTCATATTTTCTCTTTAGTTTTGTAATTGCATGTTATCTTCCGCGCTCGTAGGTGATATCGTAGAGACACGGATAGACCGACATCGTGGCCGCATAGGTGCCCTCGGTGGAGGGTACGATGATGCGCACGCGGGCGATGCGGTCGTCGGCCGAGAGCGGCCTACCCACCTTGATGTAAGGCAGCGGGGAAAGCCATCCGTTGGGCACCTGCGTGCTGCCGGAACTTCTTCCATAGACTTGATACATCACACTCGACGTGGGGTCGAAGGAGGCCGTGAAGGTGCCGGAGGTGTTCGTGACCGACATCTTGTCGACCAGCGCGCTGAAATAGAGGATGTTGTTGGTGGCGATGATGCTATCGGTGAGGAGGTTGCGCTCGGTGAATCGGCAGAGCACGGTGGCCGTCTCGCCATCCTTGATTTTCTCTCCGCAACCCTTCTCTACGATTTGGAGATAGATGCCCGAAGACTCGAGCAGCACAAACTCGTTCTTGCTCACGTCGGTCATCGTGTCTTGATCGAAAAACTGGCGCTCGGAGATGACCGTCACGCTGCTGTCGTTGAGATACTGGCGGATGGCTCCGTTCTCTCGCTTGCGCTGGTCAGCATAGGTCTCGTCATTGCTGCACGCCGACCAGAGCAGAGCTGCGAGCGGGAGGAGGAGAAAAAGCGTTTTCTTCATCGGAATCTTTTACGTTCAATAATATCTTACTGCAAAGTTATAGCAAATCGTCTGTTCCACCATAAGACGACGCCCATTTTTAGCTACTTTTGACATTAAAGACTGCCCTACGGACCATGATCTTGGGCCGCGAGGGGTCATCGCAGCCGCTCCTTGTAGGCCATGATGGCTCGGAGGACCACCTGCTCGGCTTCCTCGATGGAGCACTCCAGGCGTCCGCCTGCCGCGTCTTCGTGGCCTCCGCCGTGGAAGAACTCCTCCGCCATCTTGCGGCAGTGGAACCCATTGCCCGAACGGAGGCTGACGCGTATGACCTGGTCCTTCTCGGTGTCCTCGCGCAGCGAGATGGAGAGTTTGAGTTTTTTGATCTTCTGCGGGATGTTGACCACGCCCTCCAGGTCGCCCCTGACAAACTGGAAACGTCGCATTTCGTCGCGCGTGACGGTGTAGTAGGCCGCATGGGAGGCCGGCAGGACGCGCAGTTTCTTGAAGATCACATAGGACCTGAACTTGATGGCCTGCGGCGAGTAGTTGTGATAGACGCGGTTATAGACGCGGTCTTTGTCCACGCCCTTCTCCAGCAGGTGGCTGATGATGAGATAGACGGCTGGCGCATTGGAGTTGTAGGTGAAGGCCCCCGTGTCCGTCATCATGCCGCAGTAGATACATTGCGCCATCTGCAGCGTCATCTCGTCGTAGGCGCCCAACTGCCACAGCAGGCGGAAGACGAGTTCCGACGTGCTCGACATCGCGGGATGGGAGACGGAGAGCGCCGCCTCGACGGTCGGGGCCACATGGTGGTCGATGAGCAGTCGGGGCGCCTTCGACTGGGCAATAACGTCCGCCATGTCCCCCGTGCGCGAGAGGTCGTTGTAGTCGAGACAACAGACGAGGTCGGCCTTGTCAAAGGCCTCTTTCGCGCGGTCGGGATGCTTGTCGTAGCGGAGCAGCGTCTGCGATCCTGGGAGCCACATCAGGAAGTCGGGAGCGGCATCGGGGATCAAGCAGGTGACCTCCTTGCCCAGAGCCTGCAGATACTGCGCCCAGGCCAACATCGATCCGACGGCATCTCCGTCGGGCGACTTATGGACCGTGGCTACCACGGAACTGGCACCGGCAGTCAGCTGCCGCAACAGAGCAAGCTGACTGTCGTCCAGAAGGTTGATTTCCATGTAGAAATGGTTGGTGATAGGATTAGAACAGTTTGGCGGGATAGACGCCCTCATCGACGAGGCGCTGGATGCGATCCACGACGCCCTGACGATCGGCAGGATAGGTGACGCCAAACCAATGGCTGGTGGTATCGAGGACCTTGACAGCCGCCGTACCGTCGTTGATGAGTTTGTTGACCATCAGCGGGATGAAGAACTCGGCCTTCAGGTTGGCCATGTTCTCCGGATCGGAGAGGAACGCCTTGAAGTAGTCCTCGCTATAGTCGAAATAGTCGGGCGTGAATCCCCATACGTTCATCGAGACCGGCGTGTTGTCGGGCGTCGTCACCCACTGGTCGTCGTCGTCCTTATACTGCACGGCGCCGTCCCTGCGCTCTATCTTCGTGCGCTCCACGACGGTGGCCAGGTTGCCCTCGGCGTCGGTCGTGCAGATGCCACGCGATACCGTTCCGTTCTCGCTGAGCGTGTTGCCCACGCGGAAGCCCACCATCGCATAGCGGTTCTTGCTGCCCTCGGGGAGCTCGGAGAGATACTTGCCGATGACCATGAAGGTGTCGCGATTGTAGAAGTCGTCGCAGTTGATGACGCAGAACGGCTCCTTGATGACGTCCTTAGCCATCAGTACGGCGTGGTTGGTGCCCCACGGTTTCACGCGGCCCTCGGGCGTGGTGAATCCCTCGGGGAGGGCGTCGAGGCTCTGGAAGACGAGCTCTGCGGGGATGTGGCCCTCATACTTGGCGAGGACCTGCTTGCGAAACTGCTCCTCGAAGTCTTTTCTGATGACGAAGACGATCTTGCCAAATCCCGCCTGGATGGCGTCGTATATGGAGTAGTCCATGATGGTCTCACCATTGGGTCCAAGTCCGTCGAGCTGCTTCAGCCCGCCGTAGCGGCTACCCATGCCGGCAGCCAAAAGAAGTAATGTCGGTTTCATGTCTTTTTATGTTTTTGTCATGATTATACTTTGTTCTCTCTACCTCATTTATATAGCGCACGCGCGGCGCCCCATCCTCCGGGGCCCGCCCAGGCGCTCGCCCTCCCCCACTCGAGGCTAATCGAGCAGGGTGCTGCTGCGTACGCGGCTCAGCGTCTCCGGCGTCATCTGGAGAAAACTGGCCACATAGACCAGGGGTGCGCGGAGGACAATCTGCGGCGCCAGTTTGCAAAACTTGCGGTAGCGCTCCTGTGCCGTCTCGAAGCGCACGAGGTCGGCCATGACCTGCGAGATCACGAGGCTCTCCTCCAATATCTTGCGAAAGAGGATCTGTATGTTCACATTGTGGAGGGCCACCTGCTCCAGGCGATGCTTGGGGAGCGCATAGATATAGGAGGCCTCCAGGGCCTCTACCTGCAGATGGGTGGGCTCTTCGTGAAACAGGCTCTCGATGCACATGAAGATGGTGTGGTCCACCCCCAGGTGCTCCGTGATCTGCTTGCCGTTCTTGAAGTAGAACTGGCGGATCAGTCCGCGCTCCACATAGTAGATGTTGCGGCAGACCTCGCCCTCCCTTAGGATTATCTCGCCCTTGCTGAACTTCATGGGCACCAGCACGCTCTCCAGCACGTCGAGCTCCTCGTGGGTCATCGTACTGTACTTGCGTGCCAATTCGCGGGCCACCTCCCTGGGGGTTGCTATCGGTTCTCTCATCGTGTCTCCTCTTTTCTCCTTTTATATATCTTGTTGGCCGAAAGATGTTCTTCCGGCGGTTAGTCCAATTTCAGCACGGCCAGGAACGCCTTCTGAGGCACCTGCACGTTGCCGACCTGCTTCATGCGCTTCTTGCCCTTCTTCTGCTTTTCGAGCAGCTTGCGCTTGCGGCTGATATCTCCGCCATAACACTTCGCCGTCACGTCCTTGCGCACCTGCTTCACGGTCTCGCGGGCGATGATCTTCGCTCCGATGGCCGCCTGGATGGCAATGTCAAACTGCTGGCGCGGTATCAGTTCCTTGAGTTTCTCACACATCCGTCGTCCAAAGGCCACGGCGTTGCTCTCGTGGGTCAGCGTGGAGAGGGCATCGACGGGCTCGCCGTTGAGCAGGATGTCGAGCTTGACCAGCTTCGAGGGGCGGAACGAGTCGATATGGTAGTCGAACGAGGCGTAGCCCTTGGAGATGCTCTTGAGCTTGTCGTAGAAGTCGATGACGATCTCGCCCAGCGGGATCATGAAGACGAGCTCCAGTCGGTTGCCACTGACGTAGTTTTGGCTCACGAGCTCGCCGCGCTTGTCGAGACAGAGCTTCATGATCGGGCCGATAAACTGGCTGGAGGTGATGATGCTGGCCTTGATAAACGGTTCCTCGATATGGTCTATCATCGTCGCGTCGGGCAGTCCCGAGGGATTGTGTACCTCCTTCACCTCTCCCTGCTTGTCATAGACCATGTAGCTGACGTTGGGGACGGTCGTGATCACGTCCATGTTGAACTCGCGGTCCAGTCGCTCCTGGATGATCTCCATGTGGAGCAGTCCGAGGAATCCGCAGCGGAATCCGAAGCCGAGGGCCTGGGAGCTCTCCGGCAGGAAGGTCAGCGAGGCGTCGTTGAGCTGCAGTTTCTCCAGCGAGGCGCGCAGGTTCTCGTAGTCGTTGGGGTCGATGGGATAGACGCCGGCAAAGACCATCGGCTTCACCTCCTGGAATCCCTCGATGGCCTTGGCGCAGGGCCGTTCGACGTGGGTGACGGTGTCGCCCACCTTCACCTCCTTGGCGTCCTTGATGCCGCTGATGATATAGCCCACCTCGCCAGCGGAGAGCTGTGCCTTGGGCACCATGTCCATCTTCAGTACGCCCACCTCGTCGGCGTCATACTCCTGGCCGGTGTTGAAAAACTTCACCTTGTCGCCCTTGCGCACCACGCCGTTATCGATCTTCACCAGCGTGATGATGCCGCGGAAGGAGTTGAAGACCGAGTCGAAGATGAGGGCCTGCAGCGGCGCTTCCTTGTCGCCCGTCGGCGCGGGGATGCGGTCCACGACGGCGCGGAGGATGTCATCGACGCCCTCACCCGTCTTGCCCGAGGCCCGGATGATCTCCCCGGGCTCGCAGCCGAGCAGATCGACGATCTCGTCCTCCACCTCCTCGGGCATGGCGTTGGGCATGTCTATCTTGTTGATGACCGGGATGATCTCCAGGTCGTGGTCGATGGCCATATAGAGATTGCTGATGGTCTGCGCCTGCACGCCCTGTGTGGCATCGACGATGAGCAGCGCGCCCTCGCAGGCGGCAATGCTTCGCGACACCTCGTAGGAGAAATCGACGTGGCCCGGCGTGTCTATCAGGTTGAGCAAATATTTCTTTCCCTCCATCGTGTACTCCATCTGGATGGCGTGGCTCTTGATGGTGATGCCGCGCTCGCGCTCCAAATCCATGTTGTCCAACATCTGACCCTCCGTGACTTGGATGGTCTTGGTGCGCTCCAACAGACGGTCGGCCAGGGTGCTCTTGCCGTGATCGATATGGGCTATGATGCAAAAATTCCGTATATGGTCCATTCTTGTATTGTAATTTCAAAATGCAAAAGTAGCAATAAAAAACGAGATACACGACTTCCAGCCCGTTTTTTGCTCGCCAACCGTGCAAAACCATGCCACGGGACGCGCTTTGGCAAAACCTTTGTGGCTCTTTTTGCCACTTAGAGGAAATAAAAAACACGATTTGGCGTTATTTCCATAGCGTGGCGATGGCGGACCCGGGACACGACCTGCCCTGGGGAGGCTTCGCCATAGCCGACATTTACAGAAACTAAAAGAGAAAAACTGACATGAAACAGACAATTTTAGTGACGGGCGGAACGGGCTTCATCGGTAGCCATACCACCGTGGAACTGATCGAGGCTGGCTACGACGTGGTCATCATCGACAACCTTTCCAACTCCAAGATAGAGGTGCTCGACGGCATCGAGAAGATCACGGGTGTGCGCCCGGCCTTCGAGCAGGTAGACCTGCGCGACAAGGCTGCCACGGAGGCCGTGTTCCAGAAGTATCCGGCCATCGCTGGCATCATCCACTTCGCCGCCTCCAAGGCCGTGGGCGAGAGCGTCCAGCTGCCCCTGCTCTACTACCGCAACAATGTTGTCTCGCTCATCAACCTCCTGGAGCTCATGCCCGCCTATGGCGTCAAGGGCATCATCTTCTCCAGCAGCTGCACGGTCTATGGACAACCCAACCCCGAGAACCTGCCCGTCACCGAGGACGCACCCCACCAGAAGGCCACCTCGCCCTATGGCAACACCAAGGAGATCAACGAGCAGATCATCTACGACTACATCCATAGCGGCGCGGCCGTCAAGAGCATCATCCTGAGATACTTCAATCCTATCGGCGCCCATCCCTCGGCGCTCATCGGCGAACTGCCCAACGGCGTGCCCAACAACCTCATCCCCTACGTCACGCAGACGGCAATGGGCATCCGCGAGCAACTGACCATCTTCGGCAACGACTACGACACGCCCGACGGCACCTGCATCCGCGACTACATCTATGTCGTCGATCTGGCCAAGGCGCATGTGGCGGCCATGGCGCGCGTGCTGGACCAGGAGACCGAGCCGATCGAGTATTTCAACATCGGCACGGGCAAGGGCAACTCCACGCTGGAGATCGTCACGACCTTCGAGGAGGCCACGGGCGTGAAACTCAACTGGAAGTATGGTCCGCGCCGCGAGGGCGACATCGAGAAGATTTGGGGCGACTGCACCAAGGCCAACAAGGTGTTGGGCTGGAAGGCGGACACGCCCCTGGCCGATGTGCTCCGCAGCGCCTGGAAGTGGCAGGAGAAACTGCGCGAGGACGGCGTGATGTAGAAATAACCTTTGGGCGGGAGGGGCCGACCTTCCCGCCCTTGACAGAAAAAAGATATGGAAAAGAGAAAGATTTGTATGGTCACCGGCGCGACGAGCGGCATCGGTGAGGCTTGCGCGCTGCGCTTTGCCAAAGAGGGCTACGACGTGATCATCACGGGCCGCAGAGACCACCTGCTCCAGGCGCTGGCCGAGCGCATCGAGGCGCTGGGCGTGCGTGCGAAGACGCTCTGCTTCGACGTGAGAGACCAGCAGCAGGTGTTTGACGTCTGCGGTAGCCTGGAGGCCGACTGGGCCGAGATCGACGTGCTGATCAACAACGCCGGACTGGCCTTGGGCCTCGACCCGCTGCAGGATGGCGACCTCGACGACTGGAACACGATGATCGACACCAACATCAAGGGGCTGCTCTACGTGAGCCGCGCGCTCGTGCCGGGCATGGTGGAGCGCAACCGTGGCGAGATCATCAACATCGGTTCGGTGGCTGGCGACGCTGCCTACGCCAACGGCAACGTCTATTGCGGCACGAAGGCGGCGGTGAAGATGATCACCGACGGACTGCGCATCGACACGGCCCACACGCGCATCCGCGTGACCAATATCAAGCCGGGACTGGTGGAGACCCACTTTAGCAACGTCCGCTTCCACGGCGACGACGAACGGGCCAACAATGTTTATAAGGGCATCAAGCCGCTCACGGGCGAGGACATCGCCGACGTGGCCTACTATGCGGCCAGCGCGCCGGCCCATGTCCAAATCGCCGAGGTGCTCGTCCTGGCCACCCACCAGGCCAGCGGTTCCGTCGTCAAGCGCAACGCCGAATGATGACGGTGGCGGAATATCGGCAGGCCGTCCTCCAGGCCATTCTCCAGGCCAAGGACAAGGACGGAGCGCCGCGCACCGACGAGGAAACGGCCAAGACCTACCTCGACTCGCTCAGCGACGCGGACCTGGAGGAGGGCATGCTTTTCAACACGCCCGAGGAAGTGGCCGAGATGGTGCTGGAGATCCTGTAAGCCACTTGCTGAGTTGGGAAAACAACAAATACAACTTTTACAACTTGTAACAAC
>OMDL01000552.1_pt1 | contig 24205 bp, 18 predicted proteins | sample 1674081 | NCBI WGS metagenome assembly OMDL01 (sample SAMEA103958139, study PRJEB25191) | human gut metagenome | biome: human-associated habitat [ENVO:00009003]; feature: intestine environment [ENVO:2100002]; material: feces | place: Germany | collected 2013/2015
AAGCCATACAGCTTTTGATCTTATCAATCAGTGTCACATCCGCCGGAAGCCACTGCACGGAATCCAGTTCCTCCTTCGTCAGCCACTTGGCAGCTTCTGCCTCGAGAAGCTTCAACTCTCCCGAAGCGACCTCGCACCAGAAACAATCCATGGATAAATGAAATGCCGGATAATCGTACTCTATGGTATCTATCAGGTCTCCGACCCTGACTGTGGCATCCAGCTCCTCACGGATCTCTCTGACAACTGCCTGCTGCGGGGTCTCGCCTGCTTCAATCTTCCCACCGGGGAATTCCCAACCGCCCTTGAATTCCCCGTAGCCTCTTGCGGTGGAAAAAATTTTGGTTTTGTGCTCTATGGAATCGCAGATCACGGCTGCGACTACGCGAATGGTTTTCATACTGCCTCGTTCTCCTTTGAAATATTGCTCTGTAAATATCTTAATAAATCCTCGCGTACAGGATGATGCATCTTCATGGTCACCTTCGCGATCGGTTTCATTTTACCACTGTTGTCTTCTTTCTGGCTATCTACAGATTTTAGAATATCAACCTCATACCGTTTCATTTGCTCTTCCTTCTATGCTATTTTAATTCTCTAATTGTTACAGTTTCAATGGTTCATCAGAGCTTAAGGCAAAGATTTCCCTTACATCCCTGAAGAAACGTTTAATCAGCCTTTAGCGCATCTCGCATTTTTTTGTCTTTATAACTGACTGTTCATTACCGTCTGGCTTACTGACTATAATGTTTACTTTGTGCTTCTTATTCATCTGCACATTCTCCTTCTGAAATATGAAATACGGGAGTAACTTTGAAAAGTTTTATCATCCTCTGTACCTATGAAAAAAGTTACCCCCTCCAAAAATCATCTATTCTTGCAGCATATACTTCTTCACTTTTGCAAAGATGCATTTTTGTCTGCCTAAAACTGCCACGCGGGAAATATTTTTCCCCTCTTCATCCAAAGGAAGCTCTTCCACAATTTCATCCAGAGTTTTGCAGGCACCGTAGCGTTCATAAATGAAATTCATCTGTTCTTCCGACAGATGCGGTCTTACTTTTTCATCAAACGCTTTGGATAACTCGCTCTGCGGTTCTTCTTCACTGCAAAGCTCTTCCTCCGGGCTTTTTGCGTAAACCTTCATCGTTTCCTTCAGTAATTCTCTGTTGCGTTCTTCAACTTCCCGGTTCTGTACTTCACTGTTATCCGTAGCTTGCAGATAATCTAAAAGTTCCAAGGTTATTCCATCTTCACCCACAGTAAAAACATGGTCGATGTAATATCCCTGATCTTTCCCCGTCTCCACCCATTCCTGATAAACGTAATGTGTTTTATCCTTCCTATAGCATTTTCTGTTGACATCGTAGCGGGATCTGTATTTTTTCTCCTTCTGTTCTTTCTTCTCTTCTACTGCCATAACTGAAACCTCCGTTTCGACTATAGTCAGCTGCTTCACTTGACGATTAATGTTGTCCAATGATCCACTCTGAAGCCGCACGCTCTCGCATAGTGCCCCGTGTACTTAGGAGCAACGCTTCACATCAAAGGCGTTTAAGGTCTTCGCCCGACCACCGCCAGATTGATCAGATCCGACGGACTAAAAAACCACTTAAATTGCATTTTCAGAATTCAATGTACAAAAAGCTCTGTGACATTGAGCCCTGTAAAACGCATCTAAGTGGTCTACGAGTGACTCCGATATTCTATTTTTTGCCTCTTCGCGCCTTCCCGGCATATATGGGGATCTTACGATTTCCACAGAGTCGGCAAGTCACATTCAAGATCTCTTTTTCCTGAAGCGGTTCTGGTGTCGCAACCGCAAAACAATTGGCACCAGCCGGACAGCTCGGAATGTATGGACAACGATATTCATTTTCATCTCCTTTCTCGAAATCCGCTACGGGCGGCATTTCATACTTCGATCCAAACATCCCAATTAAGTCCTGATAAGTAGTAACCGACGTTTTTATAGCCCTCTCCTCCTTAAATGTTCTATGATATAAACAAAGCCGAAGTCGAATCCTCCACCACCTGCAAAGGAACCAACTCCGGCATTACGACCTCGTTCTAAACGGATCTGAGCTCGGCTCATTATGCTGACTTCTTGTCTGCTACCATCTGGTTAAAGAATTGGAATAGCTCTTGCTTTTCACTAGAAGTCATATGTTTCCAGACTTGATAAAGAACATCCGACAATTTGATTTTAAGCACCTTGCTATGTTTTTCTTTATCGCTGCACTTCACGCTCAAATACAATGCGTCAGGTTCTCTGATCAAATCAAATGTCCTTTTCTGGTCTGTATTTATGATTTCTGCAATCTTTCCCATTTGCGACCTCCTCTCAGTTTATAATTGGCGGCAATTCGTCTTTTTCATCATTAGTAGCATTTCTAATAATTTCTCTAACCTCTGCCTCTTCATCTTCACTCATGTTCTCGCCCATAACCATATAAGATATCACTAATCCTGCTGCCTTTATGGATTCCTTACCTGTAATAACTTTCTTTTTCTTTGCAGGAACAACCAGAATATTGAACCAAAGGGAATAATCCATTGACCAATTTACCTTGTTCAATTTTTCAACTACGGAACCCCATTCTATCCCCTTCTGTTTTGCATAATAAGCAACGTGAGCCAAAGCCATATGAGTCACTGGCTTCATGAGAAGATTATCATCCCTCAGTTGTGATACTGGTTTATCCTCCCTAGTAAGTTCCAAATATTTCTTATACATATCCATGCCTTCAAGAAGAATTTTCCAAAACTCCACATTTTCTTCGTAGACTTCATTGATTTCGTCTTCGTTATCCGGCATGGTTTTCGATGTCCAACCCCTATCCTTAGCCAATGTCTCTGCTATTGTATATAAGGCACTTACAGTAGTCAGTTGCTTGCTTCTCTGCGACAGGGTATTACTGCTCCAATTTACCAGTTCATTCTTTCCAATCTTTTCAAGGATCTGACCCTTACTGAACAAGCGCCTTGAAATAATAGCAAAGATATCGTCATCCGCTGTGATTATGTTCTGTCCACGCCCCGTCTGCCTAGCGTATTTGTTTACCTTATTAAAGATTTTTCTTATCTTAAGGGAATCTTTGCCCTCAACAAATATCACGCTAATCTCTTCATCTGCTAATTCGGGATGCGGTTCCAGAGCCATCATCTGCGGAGTCATCTTCTTATTTCCAAGCATTGCTGCCGATATAGCACTATTCCCCTTCAGACAAAGTTTCATAGCCAAGAGCCTGTGCTGCCCGTCCAAAGCTATAAGTCTTTCTTTCCCCGGCAACGCAAGAAACCCGGCATCTTCCATTGCTACCTCGTAAGTAAAGTTCACATCATCCTTTACATACTTCGATATAGGATCAAACCTCATATTCTCGTAGCCAGAGTATATATCAATTATCAGACTTCCAAAGAAGCGATCCGGATCTTCAATGAAATAAGGACAAATCTCATTTACTACTCTATTAAGATCCGGTTCTCTCTGCATCTTTTCATCAGGTGTCATGTCCTTCCACTCTGGAAGTTCTATTGCCAATCCAACCGAGTTAACAAGTTCCTCCAGTTCCATCTTCGCTATGTAATAATCCGTTGAGCCTATTCTGGCTTTCTGAGCCCATATTGTTTTCATATAGCACCTCTATGTTTTTCAAAAACATTTCTTATGTGATAATAATACATCTGATGTTCTGTATTGTCAAGTCATTAGTTAATATGTTTTTGAAAAACATTGCATGATTGTGTAAAACACATTCAAAATAATGGCATCTTTGGGATGTGTTTTTGGAAAACATTGTTGTGGGCTTATGTGCCACTACTTCAAGCACAAGGTACTTTCCTTCCTCCCCCAAGGATTGGGAATTGACTGCTAATTTCTCTCACAAACCGCGTATTTTAAGGCATTCCCGCACTTTTCTCCCAGATCCGACTCAAAGTTGGAAATGTTCTTTTACACTTCCATATAAAGAATTTAGATTTCCTTTTAGATTTATATGGACATCCGTTTTGGATTTTGCTATAATGCACACTGTGGACTTGTGAGTATTATGCGGTATTATCCCGTATTACTTCTAATTAAGGAGTGTTTTGACATGAATCCTGCTAAATTCAGCTTCCCTGCTGTCAAAGGGATACAAGCGAATATGGAATACTATGTTACTATGGTTCCCCTTGATTGCATTCCCAAGCTATTCACATTCAGTGATGAGAATATGCCGCCGGAGGTGCGATCACAGAGAACGCTGAATAAATCTCGTATTCCGGAGATGTGCAACTACATCCTTCAGAATCCTACCTCTTACGTTTTTTCAGCGTTAACTGCATCCATAGACGGGGAAGTATGCTTCGATCCGGCTAGCCCTGATAATTCCACTGTTGGAACTTTATCCATAGCCATGTCAGCAAAGCTTCTTATTAATGATGGTCAGCATAGGAAGGCTGCCATTGAGGCTGCATTAAAGAAGAACCCAAACCTTAAATATGAACACATTTCCATGGTTCTTTATCATGACATAGGATTAAAACGATCTCAGCAGATGTTTTCTGATTTAAATAGGTTTGCTATCAGACCTACTCAATCCCTGAACATCCTGTATGACACACGCGGAAAGAACTCTATCCTTGTCAAGGAAGTTATTGACGCAATACCTGGCTTCAACACATTGGTGGATAAAGAACATACTTCCGTTCCAAATAGATCTGTTGCATTATTCACGCTTAGCGCATTCTATCGTGGAACTACTGCTCTTCTTAAGAACTTGGAACTATCTCCGGAAGAGCAACGTGATTTTGCAATAAAGTATTGGACTACTGTATATGAAAATATGCCGGAATGGCAGAAGGTTAACACCGGCGAAGTGAAATCATCTGTTGTCCGCAAAGAATCCCTTTCTCCACTGAGTATCACAATAAAAGCTCTTGGAGAAATCGGAAATTCATTCTTTACAAAGTATCCCAAGTCCTGGGATAAAAAATTGAAAAAACTAAAGAATGTTGATTGGAGCAAAAAGAACAAAAACTGGGCTAACGGCATAATCGTTAACGGGAGTGTTCAATTATCCCGTGCCACTCAACAGGAAATGGTTAATAAAATAGAAAAAAACCTAACGGAGTGATAAACATGGCAACTGTATTAACGAAGAAACTATTGCAAGAGACAATCGAAACTATCCAACAGGTTTACATGGAAGACAATATTCCATGGATTTGTGGATATAGTGGCGGTAAGGACTCATCTGCCGTTGTTCAATTGGTTTGGATGGCATTGCAACAGCTTCCTAAGGAAAAAAGAACAAAAACGGTGCACGTTATTAGCACGGACACCTTAGTAGAATCCCCTGTAGTGGCATTGTGGGCTAGCCAATCTCTAAAAAAAATGAAGACAGCTGCTGATGAAGATCATGACGATCTTCCTCTTATACCTCATCGCCTGACACCTCAGATACAAAATACTTTTTGGGTGAACCTTATCGGCCGTGGTTATCCCGCTCCCCGAGTAAACTTCAGATGGTGTACTGACCGTTTGAAAATTGATGCATCAAATCAGTTTATTAAGAGCATTCTTGCCGCCGAAAGTGAAGCCATTCTGGTGCTTGGTTCAAGAAAAGCAGAAAGTGCAACACGCCGCAAGGTCATGGAAGGATACGAAGAAAAAAGATACCGTGAACACCTGAGTCCAAACGGCTCATACCCTAATACATATGTATTCACGCCTATCGAAAACTGGGAAGACTCAATGGTTTGGCAATTCCTTATGCAGCATGAGAATCCGTGGGGACACTCTAACAAAGATCTTCTTGCAATGTATAGAGGAGCATCCACAGATAACGAATGTCCTCTTGTAGTTGAAAGCGGTACTCCATCGTGCGGTGGCAGCCGGATGGGATGTTGGGTCTGCACAATGGTCACCGAAGACAAATCCCTGTCTGCAATGATTCAAAATGATGAAGAGAAAGCATGGATGCTTCCTTTGCTTGACTTCCGTAACTACATAGCAGGTTACAAACAGGACAGTGAACTTACCCAAAATGAAATAGACAGACGAAGAAGAGACTTCCGACGGATGACTGGCAATCTCACTTGGCATAATAATCGTCTGGTTCACGGTCCATACACAAAAGATGTCCGCGAGGATTTTCTAAGGCGTCTTTTGAAATTGCAGCTATTTATTCAGAAAACCTGTCCAAAAGAGGTAAAGAATGTCGAATTGATAACCATGGACGAACTACGTTTCATCCGCAAAATATGGTTAAATGAGAAGCACGAGTTTGATGATACTCTTCCTATAATCTATAAAGAGGTAATGGGTAAGGACTTTGAAGACAACAGTATTATCAAAAACAAGTACTTCGAAAAAGACGAATGGGATATACTCGCCGATGTATGTCAGGAACTTTATCCCGATCATAAGCTTCTTCTTGAATTAGGAAGTAGCTTACTTGATATGGAAGCAAAGAACTCTGCTATAAGCGCACGCAGGAATGTGGTCAAAAATCTTGAGGCAGAAATAAAGCACGCATACTTTAAAGATGAAGAAGACGCAGAAGAAATGTTACGTATGCGTAGAAAAAGACAAGGCCTAGTTGACGACAGTATTTATGCCAACGAAGAGGATTCAGATACTGATGAACCAATAAATACTTCTCCAACCGGTTTAGAAGGGGAGGACTGCTAAATGCACTTTTCAGAAATCGAATTATATAATTTTGGCATATACAAAGGCAGGCATAATATCGAGCTGATTGATCAACGAAAGAAAAAGAACATTACACTTGTTGGCGGAATGAATGGTCGTGGGAAGACAACCATTCTTGACGCTATATTCCTGTGTCTTTATGGGCGAAAATCTATCGAATATATTGTCGGAAAAAAGGAAGCCTATAATAAAGTACTCAAAGACAGGATAAACAAATCCGCCGATGATAAAACAACCCATGTCAAGATCACCATGGTCATGGATGACGATGAAGGTACTATTATTTCGATAACCAGAACCTGGTCTCAGACAGACAGCAAGATAACCACGGATCTAATCGTAGAAAAAAACGGAATTGAAGACACCTATCTTTCGGAAAACTGGGAATACTATGTAGAAGAACTTATCCCCTATGGAATCGCTAAATTCTTCTTTTTCGACAATGAAAAAATAAGCCAGATTGCCGATGATGATGCATTTGATAAAATAAAGGATTCTATCAAATCGGTTATGGGTGTTACAACTGTTGAGACACTTTGTTCACACATCGAGAAAATCCGAAAAGACAAAAATGCCAGCCTAAAAAAATCATCAACCACTACACTGACAAAAGAGTCTGAAGAGTTGTCAACAGCTATAGAAGAATGCGAAACAAAAATACGGAATCTTTATGCTCAGCGTGCCGCACTATTCCCGGAATTGGAAAAGACCACCAATAAGTTAGAAGAAACCGAACAGTCCTTCTGGAAAAAAGGTGGCAATCTCGGATTGAACCACGATGACATAATCAGAGATCAACACGAATTGAAAGACAAGGAAAGCGCACTCAAAGAACAAGCTATCGCCTTAGCTTCCAATCCTGCTACCCCTATATGCCTCTGCAAGGAACTTGCTGTAACAACATACAATGAGATTATGTCCAGTGAAGAATCCCGTGCCGTTAAGTATTCATATCCGATTGTGTCGAAGCTATATAAATCGCTGCTCGAAGAGTTTAAAAGCAGCTATTCCACTTCAACGGATTCATACAAGACTCTTTCAATGCTTGTGAAAGCTCAACTCAAAAAGCTCGAAGGCGAGATTGGTTCTGAAGCTGTTAATGCTATTACACCTTTAGCTAAATCTCTTATGGAGAAGTTCATAAGTGAGGATATAACGAGGATATCGACCGAAGCGATAAGTATTGTCTCCGAAAACGAAAAGGTTATAACAGCACTCGAACAATTAGAGGTACATCTGAGCAGTAGCGCTGAAAAGAATGATACCGTCAAGCTACTCAATGAAATAAAGGAATTGCAGGCCAAGAAAACCGAGCTTGAAACTGAAATATCCAGATGTGATGATCAGATTCACTCCGCTCAGTTTGAAAAAGAACAAATTGAACGCCAGTTAAATAAGGTACTCTTAAAAATCGCAAGCAATGCAGATACAAGCGATGATAATGTGAGAATAATTGAGTATTCAACCATGACTTTAGATGTGATGCGCGAATTTGTTCACCGCCTGCAAACTCAAAAGGTCGATATTCTTGAAAAGAACATAACCTCCTGCTTTAAGTTTCTTGCACAAAAGCAAGCCATAATAACGTCCATTATCATTGACCCTGAAACGCTTGATATCACCTTAATGGACTACAAAGGCGGTGTACTTCTTAAGGATCAGTTATCCGCTGGAGAAAAGCAGATGTTCGCAATATCAATATTGTGGGGGCTTGCTCTTTCATCCGGCTATAAACTTCCGGTGATAATTGATACGCCTATGGCACGACTTGATTCCGCCCACAGAAGCAACTTTATCAACAAGTATCTTCCAAACGCAAGCTCTCAGGTAATTGTTCTCTCTACGGACGAAGAGATTAATGGAAAATACCTGGATGATATAAAAGCATATGTTAACAAGGCATATACCCTTATTTATAATGACTCCGAAAAATGCAGTACTATAGAGCCGGGGTATTTTGGAGGTGAATATAATGATCTGTAAACAATTTAAGCTTTCACAGCCGGAAAAAGACAAGCTGATACGAATAAAATCCAGAACAGGAATCCAAAACTGGAATATAATCTGTAGATGGGCTTTATGTTGGTCGTTAAATGAAGAATCCATCCCCGGTGGCGTGGATCCCCAGTCAGACAGCAATGTCGAGATGACTTGGCTTACATTTGCTGGTGAATATCACGAAATATACGAGGAACTCATTCGTGTTCGTTGTCTTAAAGATGGGTTAAGCGACGATACAGAAACTTTATATCGATACTTCCGATTACACTTGAATAGAGGCATTAATCATTATAGTTCACGAGATGTTCTCAAAAGCATCCATGATCTTATCGACACCTTGCCAAAGGAGGAATAGCCATGTCCCTATACTTGGATTATAATGCTTCTGCTCCAATTCTCCCTGAAGTGTTGGACACCATGATAGAAGCATACAAAAACACTCCCGGTAATGCCGACAGCCGCACACACATATACGGCACCAATGCCCAAAAACTGGTTAACGAATCAAGAGCATCTATAGCATCTGTGCTTGGTATTGATCCATCAGAGCTTATATTTACAAGCGGCTCAACCGAAAGCAACAACACTGTCATTTTAGGCATACAGGAATATGCAGAGCAAACTGGCAAAAAACACATTGTAACAACAGCCATCGAACACAAAGCAATTTTGGAGCCGCTGCACTATCTTGAATCTAAGGGGTACAAAGTAGATTTTATTAAACCCGACACATCCGGTCGAGTTTCAGTAAAAGATGTTCTCGAAAAAGTATCTAATCAAACATGTCTGGTCTCAGTCATGTTCGTCAATAGTGAAACAGGCATTATACAACCGGTTGATGAAATCGGATTAGAATTAAAGAAACGCGGTATTCTCTTCCATGTCGATGCCACACAAGCTCTGGGTAAACTGAATCCTGAAATCCGCAAACTGGATTATGACTTACTAAGCATTGCCAGTCACAAGATTGGTGGTCCTCAGGGAATTGGTGCACTAATCAGAAAAAGAAATACTGATTATGAAAATCCGCCGATAAAGCAACTTATGTACGGTGGCGGGCAAGAACGAGGCTTTAGACCCGGCACAACACCCGTTGCACTTGTGGCAGGCTTCGCCAAAGCAGTTGAGCTTTCGGAAAAAAATCTTCTTTCCTCTACGGAAAAATGCAAAGCCTTAAAAGCAAAGTTTTTCGAAGCAATCAACGGTCTCACATACGAAGTTAATGGCGATCCTGAATACTGCCTTCCTTCTACCGTCAACATAAGCATAGATGGGCTTGATGCAGAGGCTGCTTTCTTGTGTCTTGGTGATATGTATTCTTTTTCCAACGGTTCCGCCTGCAATTCATCCTCGCATACTCTAAGCTATGTACTGGAAGCAATGGGGTTAAGTGAAAAGAGAAAATCCGAAGCCATAAGACTATCTTGGAACGGTCAAAGCGATATCGATTTTAGTGATTTCATTTCTGTTGTAAAATCCGTAATATAATCATCAAGAGGGAATGCCATCAATGGCACTCCCTCTCTTTTTTAGAATCTTACTTTTATCTGTCCTGTCAAATGATTCTCCTTAAGCCAGTCCATAATATGTGGTGAAAGATCCGCAACTGTAGCCTGCTGAGTCCTTACCTTTACAATAAACTTCTCCGCTTCTTCATCCAAATGAAGTCCATCAATCAGGCCTTTACCTCGTTTGACATTTTCCAAAAAAGCATCTATCGCCTTTGAAGATCCCGGAATTGAAACCTTTGCTTTTTTCAAGGCCTCTAAAAGATCTTCTGCCTCTTGTTTGTTTTGAAGAAGCCCCTTCAAAGATGCCAAGGAATTTTCAACACCATTTGAGAGATCATTTGCAGCTTCCTTCCAAGTAATATCAACATTTTTGCGGCATAGCTCTATTGCGTTTTTTAATGCTGTCACGGCACTTACATCTAATGTATGATCATTTGTCTTCTGACCACATGTATCAACAGCATCCTGTAAAGAATCCTTTATCTCTACCGTGAAGACTTTAGATGAAATCTTCTTTTCCTGCATGGCTTTAATAAGGCTCAGTAATTGTTCAAGCTGCGACGTACATTGACTCAATGCAATCACCTGATTCTTAAATGCCTTTGCAGCTTGTTTGTTACTCGTAGCCTGAACCGAATCTAAAATTGTACTGTTAGCAGATTGAAGTGATTCTAGTATCATCCTTACACCTCCATCTCTTCTATTGTGTTACTAAGGCTTTCAAGCTTCTCTAATGCCCCTTCAAGAATAAGCGAATCGATCTGATCTACATCACCCAGCATTTTACTATGGTTGTCTTTCAGTTTAAGCGCAAAGGTTTCAACCTGTGTTAGACTCGATATAATATCATCCAGCTTCTCACGCGGAGCTTTTGCAAATATTTGGAGCAGCTTCATGTTATCTTTGCTCTTAGAATTATCTTTCAACAAATGATATAAGCCTATTGCTTCTTTGGCCTGTTCTTTCGGAGTCTTCCTTTCAAATCGTTCCTTTAATGCACTGGCATACACTTCATGAGCCATATTACACGTTGTATAGAACTCACTTATCGCCCTCACAACATTAATATAGTCTTCTTCAGACGGATCTGTTCCTAAAAGATCCTCAAAGCTCTTAATCGTCTCTTTAGCAAGCTTCTTCTCGCTTGTAACTATCGCAGCTACTTTAGTATATAATCCCTGAAGATATGAACGTATATTTTCATACGCTTTTGAATTGTAATCTGTTAATTCGCCACTAATATCCCAGCCTTTGGATTCCAAATGTCTTAGTGAATTACACAATTCATAAGTTCTGTAAAACTGAACCTTTCCAGATACAGTATCACCGACAATTCCCATTATTGTGTTGCTTCCAGAAACAAGAGAATTTCTTACTGTGCCACGCATGGATGCCTGATTTGTAAGATAAGTCAGCACATCTTTCCATTCCTTGTTCTTTCTTTCCAAAGTATTCTTGCTGCTATTTTCAAGCATTATCTGATGAAGCAATTGTTCTTCAGACATTCCCTCAAAACTGATTCCATTTATCAAGCCTTGAATATATTCTGCCGCCACACACCATGTAATTACCGGATGCTCCTTTTCTCCGACGCTATCTCCAAAAAGATTATCAATAAAGGTCTGTTTATTCTTCTCAACCCAATTGATCAACACCATTTGATAATATGGTGCATTTTCAAATTCCCAGTTCTTATAATAATCGAACAGAGATAATCCCATAAGAATAGTTCTTGCTTCTGAATCTCTTTTCAGGATTACTACAGCCTTATTCTGATTAGTATCAAGCTTTGAATCCTCAATATCGACAAAACTACCGTTTCTTAGCCTTTGTGTTACAAAATCTCCCGGAAGTCCTTCGTCCTGCCAAGCAATGGATTGAACAACAAAGCTCCCAACCCATTTATTATAGTCGGACGAATACTCCAAGGTCTTCTTTTCTTCAAACCAGCTCTCTATATCCTCTTTCTTTCTATTCAGAGCTATTTCTTTTTGAGATTGAGCAGGTTTCACTTGTTCATTTCCCGCCGCAGGAGCCTGAGGTTTCTTTGGAGGCGTTACAGAAGAACCACCTTCCACTCCCTTAAATGCACCTAATCCAATCGATGCAAGGAACTCTTCCCTAACTCCACCTACCATATTCTCTCTGGCTTCTGTTGTCTCATTCCCCCATATACTAAACAATACCTTCAAGCGCTGCTTATCTGAATCTGAGAAATCAGTATTTTCAACGCTATCTGCGTATGGCGGTTGAAGAGTAACAGCGGAAATATACGTAGGAATCTCAGGGAATCTCCAATTATCCCCATATTCCATTCCATCCGCAAAATGTGCGAAGAAATGCTGGATTACATATGTCAGATAATATCTCGGACTCTTATGCTTCAATTTGTTATAAAGAGAAATCAGGCTCTTTTTATTGAACGGATAGAGTGTGTACTGCTTTTTATTGATTTCTACAAAATCCCATTCTATATCAGGCTTATAAGCCGGATCAGGCAAAGAGCCATTCTCCGTGTTCCCATCATACCAATCCTTTACAGTATCTCTTGAACAGTAAATAGCGTTAAGATACCTTGCAGCAAGTTCCAAAAGGAACTCATCATCTCCAAATGATTGTTCTGTTACTTTAATCTGCTTTGTTACCCTATCCTTGAAGTTATCTCTAAACGAATCGTAATATCCGTCCGTTATTCCAATGACGGATGTAACTCGGCATAAATCGCTATACTCACCGCCATTCTCAACTGCAAGAGCCGTGATCAACTCACTTTCAACTATGCTGAAAGATGTAAAATCTTCGATAAAGATTGTAAGATTCTTACCTTCCTTGCATAATGACTTTCTCAAATTAACAAATAGATCTCTTGCATTTTCGCTGGTGATATTTGCGCAACTCTGCATAACGCCAGACGTAAAATGATTAAGGTATGAAACAAGCTTAGCAATAGCATCCTCATCGTCCCTTAAATCATATAAATAATAATTCCTTACTTCTTCAGCCGCATCCTTTTTTATCATATTGGCTACGTTCCGAGGAAATGCAAAGTCTTCCTTATCGAAGATTGTTTCCGTAGAATCCGTAACCATAGTTTTAGCTCCGGATGTAATCATCTGATAACATCTATCGACCGGACCGCCCGCTCTCATCAAATATTCTTGCACACGTGAATCGTAAAGAAACGCTGCTATATTTTTACACTCAATCTGTTTATATACAGAATTTGACGCATCTGTAGCAACACGCTTTACATATTCACTGTATATAGATGTTTTGAATTCAGATTCGCTTTGCGACTCGGCCGCATCACAAAACTTTGTAAATTTCTCACGTAATTCTTTATCCTGTACCAGTCCTTCGTCAAGCATCTGCTGGACAGCACCTCGAACGGTATTACCTAACCGGCGCAAGAAAATTACTTTTTCTTTGTCTCCGTCATAGTTATCTTTATCATTTATAAAACGATTATGGAGCCAGCATATCAAATGAGTTTTTCCCGTACCGTTCATACCACGGACTATAATCATTTGATGTTTATTAGCCTTATTAACTATGTATTTGTCATAAATCTGCTCTTCAGTCAGATTTATCGGTTTGGAATCTGTGTCTCCGAACTCAATAAATTCAAGTTCTCTAAAAGGGACATGGGTCGCCATGAAGTATTCATTGTCAACCGCAGTGCCATCTTTTTTGATGACATATTGATCCATACGATCAGAACAATCAATCCAATTCATCAGTCGCACCCCCTGATTATGATTTCAGAAAAGTCATTAAGTTCAACCCCGTTGAGCTGATATAATGAGGTTCTGACAGCATCTCTTGTTGAAACAAGTTCTATTACACCCTCATTGTTTAATACTCTTAATCCGTTTGAAACAGCCAACGGCAATAATGCCTCAGTACATGCCGAAGCCGCTTCCGGTATATTTTCCTTAATCCAACCTACAAACTGAGTACATGACATCTTTGTATCTTTGGGTATATCTAACAATGCATCCTCTATCCTTGTTTTCATATTAGGAATCAGAGTCTTATTGTACTGGTAAGCAAACCCTAAATACCGCATCCAAAATCTCCATCCCAAAATATCATTCTCAGTTACAGAAGGAACGCCTGTTTTTGCTGCCGTAGCTGCAAGATCATCAAATCTGTTAATCTTCAACACTTCATCAGAATTCTTTATAAACCATTCTGTAAGTTTGAAAAAGGTAGTCTTTTTATTCTTGAACGCAACAGAAGAAACCAGTCTCCGAAACTCTTGGGCAGTATCCAAATACTTCTCATCTATTACAAGTTCATACCTGTCTTTACTCTTCTTAATAAAGCCAAGCTCTTCAGCAGAATCAATAGAAGATCTGATTGCTTCATCATTTAAATCAGCATCTTCATTCAACGCACATTCCTTGTAGATATCCTGATTTGTATATGACCCTTGGCTTATCAACCGGCAAACAGCCAGCACACGTTCAGGTGTAGGCCCCGGTCTCATATTATCGTTTTCCTTGAACACGCGAATACCTCCTTAAATGGTCTCCAAATTACAGGTCCTGCAATTGAGAAAATCATGAATCGTTTTATTCCTACTCAGAATCATAGTATCTATCTTGCAGCACCAGATTTTTCTATAATGCTCAATGCCATTCTTATTGGCCGCCTCAAAAATCAGGTTATTACTATTACCATTGTCCGATAGAATAATGAACAATCCATTTCTCATAATCCATGCAACTTTAGATGCTACCGCCATAAACTCACTGTGTGAGAAAAACAAACACCCTACCTCTCTTGTCGGTTCACATCCATCCGGATAAATCACACAGGAAACATTCAGTTTCTTTGCTTTTTCTCCTATCAGATCTATATCTAAATCACGATAATCATTTATAGGAACAAGCAAATCCGTAAGAGGACCCATGTGTCTTTTGAGAAGTCTTGATGGCTCCGACACCTCACAATCAACTTCAGATTCCAGTCTTATTCTTATACTGTCTTCTATTGCAGAAGTTCTTCCTTCATGCGCTGGGCATCCGCTGCATATTGGTCTTGCAAGCGGAAACAAAGAAACAAACTGCCTTCCCCAACATTTAGCCTTTGGATGGTGTACAATGTCAGCCATCTTGTGATATCCACTTACTCGCATATCATATTCATTCTGACGATCTGAAGCTATCGTTTCTCCCAATCTATCTTTATCATAGAGTAGAGCAACATCAAGCATTTTGAACGTAAAGAAATACGTTTTCTGTTGAGCATCATAAGATGCATGAGTTATTCTGATATACCCTTTCCTATGAAGTAACAACAGTGTATTTGCATTCCAGAACATATTACGCATACCAGCATGTTGAGCTTCATCATCAGTAAAAGAGTTGGGCACTGTATTTAAGTCTGCTACAATTATATCGCCTTCAATCAGCGTTCTCTGATCTTTTAAAATACTATCTAAACGGATCAATAAATTCTCTTTCTTCAAAATACTCTTATTTACCAATCCAAAAGCTACAGATAAATCATTTCTACCGTCATCTTTTGATGTAAACATCGCCGTAATGCTTAACGACGGCAGGCCATCACGACCACCTCTTCCAACTTCCTGATAAAATCTACTAAGGTTTTCTGGAACGCATGCATGAACAATAGTTCTTACATTGCTCTTGTCAACGCCCATACCAAACGCAGATGTGGCAATCATTACATCAAATTCATTAGCTTTCCATTTTTCGAGCAGTAATTCCCTATCTGTGTCCGAAGTATCTCCCGTATATGAGAAAACATTAGTGAATCCCATACTTCTAAGTTTTTTACAATACTTATTAGCTATATCCGGTTCAATCACGTATACGATCAAAGGTTTGGGCATATACTTAATCATCTCTATTACTGCATTTACCCTTTCATCGTAGTTCCTGTATTCTTTTATTATGTATCTCGGTTCCGGCCTTAACGCATCGCATCTATACTGTATATTATTACCGTCGCTACCAAATAGCGAAAACAACACATCAACTACATCATCCGATAATGTAGCAGAAAGCAGATATGTTCTGATATGCTTCCTTGAAGCCTCTTGCAGTTCATTCAGTATTACTGAAAAAATCTGAAAATCCGGTCTAAAATGTACACCCCAGTCAGGAACTATATGCGCTTCATCAATTACAATATTATGCAGATATCCATCCTTTGCTGCTTCTCTTATTGCATTATTAAGATATAAACTCTTAATTGCTGCTTCAGGGGATGTAAATATCAATCTTGCTGTTTTATTTTTAATCCCCGATATAATGACACTATTATCCGAGTCTCCACGATAGCAGAAAACACTATCGCAAACCACTTTATCCGTAATACAGCTCTTTGCTTGTAAACACTGGTCTTTTGCAAGAGAAACTGTAGGAACTATTACCAATGTCAGTTTCGCCTCGGTAGCTGCTAAAAGCTGAGTTACCAGACTCTTACCACCACCTGTGGGAAGCGAAATCATCAGGGTATAATTATCAGGCAAATTTATGGCACTATGTACAGCTACTTTCTGCTCTAAAGAGCGATATTTTTTAAACTTCGTAAACTTGTAGATGTAATCATCTCCGAATGAAGTCCGATTGCTTTGCATCCCCGCCTCTGATAGTGAGTAGACTTCTTCTATGTATGTCTTGTGTTCTTTCAAATCCTCCGGAATTATAACAGTTGCATCAACAGCACCATCGCTTGCGACGAACAAGCCTATTTTGCTTCCGTCGCGTCGTACAGCATCCTGAATAAGCCTTGGAAACCGAACTCTTCCCACATAAAGGACAAAATCTCTCAGGAATAGCATCAAATCATTTCCATTTATTTTTCCAGTATTGTACTGACGATACCGGATAAAATAGGTCAAACATAATACTGCCTTTTCATATTCTTTTACTTTTCCAGACAGCAATAAAACATCCGCCTGTTGTCTTATAAGCTCTGATGCCTTAGAGGTATCTATATCACCTTCTATGCATTTCAGAAATATTTCCATATAATCCATCGTTCTACCGCCTCGATAAAAACATTAAGGATATCGAATCTAACGAAATCACCGGATTGGACAAAGCATAATATACAGCCTCATACTGGGATTTGATTGATTTAAGATTATCCATATCTTTTCCCAAATATATGTATTCAGATTCATATCCGCTAACGATACGATCTATTTCTCGTTTGGCTCCACTCAAATCCGCCAATTCGATAGCTTTCTTCTTTGCCTTATCCCTTGATATTCTTCCAGCTTTTCGCACAGTTTCCTGCCACTCACTCTCAGGGTATGCTTCCATAAATCTTTCTAATGGAGACATCTCTCCCCTTTTACCTGAGCGTTGTCCAATATGATCAGCATTTTGGACATTTCTTTTTTCAAAAATATAATCTATAAGCTCTTCATCAGGCACATTGTCTCCTTTGCGTATAGAAACAAATACAATTACCTGTTTCATCGGCAAATACATCCTAAACTGAGACAAGAGCTGAATCGGTATTCCGTTATCATAAAGATAATTTATTTTGGGTTCTACATTGTATACGCAAGCAAAGCCGGTAAAATTAAACGGAGCCATATTTGCAAACACACAGCAACGTCCTCTACCGCTATCTACTGCATTTCCAATAATACTATCAAAAACCGGATCTCCCGGTGCGTAAAACAACAGATCCTCTCTTTTGATTGCCGTAGAACGGTCAAATGTTCCCAGTATCCTACCCTCTTTTCTTACAATAGGCGTATCATCGTATAATGCCCAATCCGGCGGAATAAAGAGCGACTGTATCGCAGACCTTTCCTTAAACATAGATGCTGCAAACTGAACCACCCCTGCTTTTGATATTGAGCTGCCCATACCAACCTGAGTAGCCCATCCAAGCATGGATGATTGAAAAAGGTCGCTTTCACCACCGCTGTATGTTGATAACATCTGCTTAACTGCTAACGAAAGAGGTCTATAGATAACACTACCCGAATCATATAATTGCTCTTCCTCAACAGCATCGCGTGTTTCTTCCGTCATATCTATAATTTCTGACAGAGCATTTTCCAATCCCGTATGCACATCTTCAAATATTGCATCCGATATTCTCTCATTAAGTTCAGCAGTAATAATTTCAAGTCCACTTAAAGATCTTGTAAAAAGATTTAATCCCTCACTCCATATGCGGAATAACTGTTCCTCAATCGTTCCATTCCCATAGAACACCACAGAATTCACCTGCATATGATCTTTATCTCTACCTAACCTATCCAATCTACCGATTCGTTGTTCAATTGCATTGGCCGTCCACGGTAAATCAACATGAATTACCCAGTCCGCATTTTGGAAGTTTCGTCCTTCACCGCCTGTTGCATCGCAAAGAATAACTCTACACTCTTCGTTATTCTGGAAGTCATAAACGCTGTCTTCTAACTCTTCCCTAAGCATATTAGCTGTGAAGCAGACAGCATTAATATCTCTCTTTTCCAGCAGCTCGCCTAATTTCCAAAGTGTCGCAGGAAACTCCGAAAATACCACAACCTTTCCGTTATTATCCTTGGTGATCCTTACTTCCTGCTCTATAAAATCAATCACATGAAGCAATCTACCCTTTATATCATCGGGATTCTCATCAAGCAGGTACTCTGCCTGGTTAATTTCATCATCCCCCTGAGTAATCCATAGCCCAAGATTTGCAAGCAGATCCTGATCATCTATGCCCAATTCATCTACAACATCTTTTAATGCCCATGGAGAACTAAACATAGCCTGAAGGAGCAAATACACTTCATTAGCGTTTATGCTATCTTCCTCTATTTTACTTGAAATATATTCAAGAAGAGCATAATATACATTCCGCTCGGAATAGTTATCATCCGCATTCTTTACATCATAACCATTCTCATAGATTTCCCTTTTCCCCAACACCTCATTTATGTAATCGCGCCGGTTTCTAATCACATTTCTCTCGATCCGATAATTTTCTGATATATACGACAACGCCTGTTCTGCGTATTTCTGTCCGCCGTCGTCATCAGAAATGTTTATATTATCAATTATCTTACTAAGATGCGTGTCATCCAATTCTTCAGCAAGCTCAGCAAGCTTTTCCAGAGTATCCTCCTTGTAATCCTCGTATTGGTTCATATGAGCCAACATCGCATTAACGCGCCGTTGTATCTTCTTCTGTTTTGTCAGAATGGATCCGAACTCTTTAACCGTCATGCGGCAATACTGATCAGGCTGCAATAAAGACAACAGTTTCAGATATTCTTCTTTACGATCCTGTATAGGCGTTGCACTCAAAAACAGGGCATTTGGTACCCTTTTGCTAAGTTGAAGAACCAATTCGTATTTCTCATCCTGTGATAAAAGCCTGTGAGTTTCATCCACAAGTAGCATATCCCACTTTCCTGCCATAGCATCACAGTACTCATCCAAGTCTTCGAGTGAAAGTATCAGATGCTTTGCATATGAAGCCATTGCATCACCGATCGATGCATTTATATTAAACTTATACTTCAACTCATTTGACCATTGCTGTGCTAATGTAGCCGGAACAATATATAAAACCCTTAAATTCTGTTTTTCCGACGATAATATCTTGATAATCGAAGCAGCTTCTATGGTCTTTCCAAGTCCTACTTCATCAGCCAACATATACCGAATGGGTCTTGATTCAAACGCCCTTACAATGGTGCTTATTTGGTGTGCCATCAAGTATGTCCTGCACCCGGCGAGTTCCTTAAAACCATACACAGTATTATTGACCATGTGCATATTGTTACTTACATGGAGCCTGTTTGCATACCATGTAGGATTCTGAAACTCGTACTGCATCATCTGCTTTAATGGCTGATAGTCTGATGCAGAATACTCTATTTCCAACTCATCCTCGAAATAGGAATTAATCTCCCCGTTGGAAAGCATAACGTAATATTCGTACATTGCATCTTCTGTTTGTTCAATCCTTCTGGAAAGGATCTTGCCCCTTCCGTCAGGGGTAACAACAGGAGCATCTTTTGCCGCGCCACATCTCTTGACCTTGTCAATAGCAAACTTACCCCTCTCAAAGGCATGCGCATAAAACCTCTTACTGTCCTTCAGGTCATATAACTTTACATTTACTTCACCCGAAAGATCATTTATCGAGGTAATCTTTCCCAACACAAAGTTACGCGGAAAGTAATTATCATTCTCTTCAAATACAATTGGGCATCTCACATATTGTCCGACTTTCATGCGATAACCTCCAAATACAACCATAAGTCCAGCGGATTAGCTTATATCTGCAAAGTAATCCTCATCTATTTTGTAAACGATGTACTCTTTTATTCTTTCAAGTCCTACGCTATGCTTTATCATTAACTCAACAAGGGAATCTCCATCAATCAACCTAATATGTTTTCTGCTTTCCGCATTAGCAAAATCCAGTGCTTCTTTCGTGAACTTTGATGTTGTAATGAAAACCCCTTTCTCGGCCTTTTGCATTGCTCCAATAAAGCGTTGAATCTCAGGTCTTCCAACACTATTTCCCTCGTTATACCGTTTTGCTTGGATGTAAATCAGATTCAATCCAAGTTTATCCTCACTGATTATTCCATCAATTCCACCGTCATGAGACTTCCCTATTACTTGACCCGATTTATCATCGCATCCATACCCCATAGCAAGCAACAAATCCACTACCAGTTTTTCAAAAAAACTAGGATGGCATTCCCTTACTTTTTCAAGCAAGGAATGCTTAAGATCCCCCAAGTATCTGTGGTATGCTTGTACCATTTTTTCTTCTGGTAATAACTCATCTTCTATGTCTAAAACATATTGCAGATTACCTGGTTCATCAGAATCCTTATCTTTAATAGGAGATGGATTCATATCATCGACCAAACCATAGTAATTTGTATTACGATCTGTACGAATAATCTTAAAGAACTTTACCGGCGATGCAGACGGAAACTCCAAATCTTCACAGTGTCTTCTTATTTCGCTATGAACTACCGCTTGTGGCGACTTTGCGCCAAATTCATATAGCTTTTTTTCTTCAATCTGTGAATGGATTTCTAAATAAGTTAATCCATCTTTTTCATCTTTCAAAACTTCCTTTATTGCATCGCATATTGTTTTCTTCTTCATATCGCACACCACCTCTATTTGTTCTCTGCCGCATAGGATTCTAAGCATATCCCTTTATTAGGACAGAAAACGCACCAACTTCCTGCCCGTGCCATATTCTCATCAGTATCGTTCAAATACTGTAACGTAGCTTCGATCAATTCTTTCTTTTCATAAGCCGGTATATCATGCAGTCCGTAAATCTTCTTTCCTTCTTCCCACTTCGTTATATTTTCAAATGCCTTGTACGGATGTGCTTCTGGATAGTCTTGACCATTTTCAGCAAACAACGCATTTCCAAAGTTTTCTCTTAACTGCATATGTGTAGGCTCATACTTGCCAACCTTAGTCTCTCCTTCACGAAATACGCTGTGGATTACATAGTTTTCCGCTCTTCTTTCAAGATCAAGAATCTCCGTTTCTCTAAAGAACGGGAAATATGGTTCCATTTTCTTTGATTCCGCCCTTACTACTGACGATAGCACTCTTGTGGCATCATTTATCGGCTTGTTAACAAGCTGCTGCCATACATTTGTTATCAGCAAATTCTCATACAATTTTTGGAACAAGAACGTTCCAGAGAATATAGGTTGTGGGTTTAACACAAAGTCAAACAAGTATCTATATGGACACAGGAACATATCCGCCATTTGTTTCCGGATATAAGTCATTGAACTAACCGGTTTTGTTTTGACCACTGTAGAAATCTTGCAGTCATCCATCCTTTCCCCGGCAGGGCCATCAGCTTTTTCAACGCCAATGAGCTTTAGCATCTCATACAGGTCTGTCGTATTATCTCCATATCTCTTCACGAAACTGATCTTCGATTCGCATTGATTGAAATATAGACCATAAAACAACGCATATCTCAGGAAATTGCTTTTTTCACCTAAAGCCGCATAATAAACCTGGAACGGAAGCTCTTTAGGATTATATGCTCTTTCAATAAACATTTCCGATAAAGGCCATGGCAACAGTTCATCAATATCTTTATTCATATCGGCATCGGATACGCACGCGAAATGATATACTTTCTTAAGTCCAGGCTTGTTCTGCGTCTTACTGTTTAATACATCACCATCTATCTGTTCGAAATTCTTTACAAACCAATCTGATGGCGGTTCCTCCTTTTGTTTCAAGAAGAAATATAATCCTTTACGAAGATCCTCAAATGTTCCCTCATCTTCATCCTCTTTTTTCTTCATCTGGATTATATCCAGCTTGGTGAGAAGCTGAGTTATGAGTGCTTTTTCCTCTTCGCTGACCAAAGTGTCCTGTCTTTCTCTTACAAATTCCTCCAACCGTTCGAAGTGTTTTTTGAAATTAATTTTGTCCCCGGCGGTTTCTGTAAACAGTTTCTTTGCTATTTCATTAATCTCACATATAGCCTTATAAAGATTGTCAAAGTCTTTTGCAGTAATCTTGTATGTGTTGTATATGTTCATTGCTCTAAGCGAAAAAGCAATCGAACCTTGTTTTGAATTAGATACCTGGGAATAAGCATTCTTATACTTTTTGCCAATAATCCTATCAAAATCTTCAACTGTCTCAATATGTTCAAATAGCGGCTGAACATTCATCAATGTTTTAAGCAAAGCTTCCGCACTGTATTTTGAAAGAATGCCTGAGTTTACGCATTCACGCAATGATCCGTAATCCAGTTCAAGACTTTGGGTATCCGGATTCCACATAGCATAAAGCGCAGCGAAAAACTGTCCTACCGGATAGGCAAGAAAATGTCTGTTTCTGGCGTACTCAGGATGATACACTTGAAGCAGATCATCAACATCCTTATTCGCTGTATATACAACTTCCTGCATTCTTCTTAAAACTGCCGCTGTTCCAGCTTTCTTCTTAAACGGCTTTTCATACAGCGATGTTGTATCGCTCATGCTTGCTTCGGCTTCCATGAACTCATCGGAAATATACCCTGCATACTCCGAAACATTATCAAATTCCTGAACCCTAACATCTTTGTACAGATCATAGTTATCTCGCATCCTTTTATCAGTACGAGATACTGTATCTTCGCATAATAATCCAAGATTACTTGCTATAGCATTTCCCGGTCTCTTGAACTGACCTACCGGAACATATGAACCAACATTCCTGTCATGATGCACCGGTGCGTTAAACTGCTGGTAAATGTAGCTCCATGACGAATAAACTTCTTTATATTCGGGAACGTAATTGTGTACAAAAATAACCTCCACGCCTAACTTATCCAAGTGGGTAATAAATCGCAATTGAAGAGGTGTGAACTGATGTATTCCATGAATAACAACGTGTTTACCATCCCAATGATTTGTGCTTTCAATCATACGATTCAGCAGCATCTCTTCTTGTTCCCAAAGCTTGCTGTCATCAGTATCCATATGCTCATTTCTTATGGTTTCTTTCTCTGCCTTTTCATCCTCTACCTGTTTCTTAAATAAAGATATAATCTCCGGCAAATTAGGCAGTTGAGGCAGTTTAAATAGGCTCTCATTCTCGGTCATCTTCAGCATATACGCAAACAGCCTGTGTTCCATACTCAGACCATCTGTTTTTAACGATGAAGAGTCAATGCCAAGTTCAATAAACAACCGTAACGAGTCAAGCATTTCATCTTTATTGTGAGTCAATGCAATATAAAGATCATCGGACAGCTTCTTTTTCTGATTCCATCTTCGATATACCGCACTCAGCTCGCTGTATTGAAGGATTCGCACTCCGATGTCATTAGTCCATGTCCTAAAGATTTTTTCGTTCACAATATCATCAAGAGGACATATCAAAGATTCTATATCCTCTCTCATTACACTTATAAGACCATTTACCAATGTTCTGGATGCACACAGCTGAGGATAATCTTTAATATGATCAACGTTACCATTCCAAAAGTCTGT